>Ga0209707_1000002_pt1 | contig 262730 bp, 226 predicted proteins | sample EN4Hudsemesocosm_FD_184630 | JGI IMG/M metagenome (GOLD analysis project Ga0209707, IMG submission 184630) | Methane-oxidizing microbial communities from mesocosms in the Hudson Canyon - EN4B Hudson Canyon (SPAdes) (version 2) | ecosystem: Environmental > Aquatic > Marine > Cold seeps | place... | reverse complement strand
AAAGTCATTCGACTGTGCTTTGCAAAAAATGACGATACTTTACTAAAAGCGGCGGAAATATTATGTCAACTTTAACCATAGCGGCAGTGCAATATGATATTCAATGGTTAGATCAACAAGCGAACTTTAAACATTTAGAGCGGCTAATTTCAGACTATTTTAAAGCAAACACTACGGTTGATTTAATGCTACTACCTGAAACATTTTCAACTGGCTTTTGTATTAACAGAAAAGACGTACAAGAGCCTGAAAATGGCGGTATTGCTTTAGCGTGGCTGAAAAAAATTGCCCAGCAATATAACTGTGTTGTTGCTGGCAGTGTTTTAGTTAGCCAAAACAATAAAAAGGCGAACCGTTTTTATTGGGTATTTGCTGATGGCACAGTTGAGTATTATGACAAACGCCATCTATTTCGTTTGGGTAAAGAGCAAGACCATGTTGAACAAGGCCAAGAACGGAAAGTAATCACCATTAATGGCATTAAAATACTGCCATTGGTTTGCTACGATCTGCGTTTCCCTGTTTGGTCACGTAACCGCCAAGACTACGACCTGATGGTTAATGTTGCTAATTGGCCAGCAGCACGACGCCATATTTGGGACACCTTATTAAAAGCACGAGCAATGGAAAATCAAAGTTTTGTGGTGGGCGTTAATCGTGTCGGAGCTGACGGTGTTGATACCGCTCATTCAGGAGGGACAACCATAATTGATTTTACCGGTGAAACCATAGTTGCCGCCACTGACAATCAACAACAAATCATTACTACACAGCTCGATTTTAGCAAGCTTGAACAATTCAAAGATAACTTCCCTGCATTTTTAGATGCTGATGAATTTACGCTAACATAACGGATAAAAGGCATTAATATGATCAGAATTTCATTATTTATCCTCAGCCTACTGATGTCGTTTCAGTTGCTCGCTGCTAATACAAAAGGGCAATATATTCAACCAAGTAACCTATCGCCAAAAGTGCGAATAGAAACCTCGATGGGAAATGTTGTTATTGAACTTGACCGATATCGAGCAAAAATTACCGTTAATAACTTTTTAGGCTACGTAACGCGAGGACAATACGACAATACCTTGATCCATCGCGTAGAAGAAGGCTACCTCATTCAAGGTGGCGGTTTTATGACTAACTACTTCGACATAGAACCCGATGAGCCCATTTTTAATGAGTCCGGCAATGGTCTAAAAAATAAAGAAGGCACTATTGCGATGGCAAAGCAACTAAATGATGCCCATTCAGCAACCAATCAATTCTTTATTAACCTCAATGACAATGCCAATTTAGACCCTGGAAGTTCATGGGGCTATGCCGTTTTTGGTGAAGTGATTGAAGGTTACGAGATACTTGAAGCCATCGCACAAGTAGAAGTGGGCTACAGTGAAGAATTAGGTTACACCACAGTACCGAAAAAAATGATCACAATTATTAGAGTGGTCATTCTTGATGAAGAACTAACGGATGAAGAATAATTAGCTAGCTTACATACTGTTACTAGCGGCATGTAATTTAGAACTCATGCCGCTCCAAATTAATTGCTTTGATTACCATGCCGAAACTCCATAGCAGAATTATTAAAAAACTATTCTTATCAACAAACCTTATTTATTGTAAATTTACAACAAACATCTAAATATGAGATTGTAGCTCTTAATTTTCTTCATCCCTAAGCACAGAAAAATTGCTGTAGCCTAGTAAAATCAATCCCCTCTCAGATAATTCAACAAAAAAGAAAAACAATAAATAAAGATGTAAAACATAACGATAGAACTAAAAAATCATATTTAAGCGACATTTTTTGTAAATTAACCGCCACAAAACATAACCAAACGGTCAGTTTATTTCGAATTTACAATTCATTTTCGTACGAAAAAATGTCGTAATATTACTATTTAACAATTTACCTTTGCATTCTAATGACTTGCCGCTTTTGTTCGGCAAACATGAAATAAAAAAATCTGTTTAAGATACGAGCTCAATGTCATTCACTCTGATAAGAGTAGTCATTACCCGTTGAAAAATAGAATAAAATAACAGCAATTAAGGAGAAATAGCATGTTAAAAAAAATAGCAAAAAATACGCTTTTAGGTTTATCTATATCGGCAGCATTAACCGCTTCAGCAATGGCTAAAGATGTCGTTGTTGACGTTTATTACACTGCAGCAGCAAAAGCTCGTAGCTTTGATATTCATACAGAAATAGCGAATATTATTGCCGATTCTAATGCAAATTATAAAAAGAATGGTTTAGACATTAACTTAGTTTTAGCTTGGGCTGGTGACAACCAAGTAAGCACTAATTACGTTGCATCATGGTCTAACATTCAAAGCTTCTACAAAAATAGTCAAATCCGTAACTGGCGTGATTCATATAAGTCAGATTTTGTAGTTGTTATTGGCACAGCTGAACGCACATCACGTGGTTACACTTGTGGTATAGCGGGCTCTATCTATGGCATGGATGACGTATTCCCAGATCATGATGCATACGATAGCTACGCATATAATATCACTGCAAACGATTGTGGTGATACCACGCTTACCTTTATGCATGAGCTAGGCCATAACATGGGTCTTGGACATTCAGTAAGACAAGGTGCTGAGGGTGGAGTATATAGCTGGGCTGTTGGTTACGGTGTTGATAATCAATTCGCTACTATTATGGCGTATCCACAAGAGTTCAATACCACGAATCAATTATCATATTTCTCCAATCCGGGCTTGGCATTAGGTGGAGAGCCAATTGGGGTAAATAATGTAGCTGATTCACAACGTGCACTTGAACTGGTCACAAATACAATAGCTGCATTTCGTTAGTCAGAAAGTGTAACTCCCTGAAAAAGTAACAAAGTTAGTAAAAGAAATTTTACTAACTTTGCATTTAAAAAAACAGTCCAATTAAAAATATGTGTAGGTGCTTTATGAAAAAAACAATAACGATAGTGGCAATAATTGCTAGCGCATTACTTTTCGCGTTTTGGTCTAGCTTTTCAAGCACCAAGGTAGATAAGCAAGTAGCATTAAAAAGTGAAAAAATTGCTGAGCCAAAAGCAGAAGTTAAAAATATAAAAAACTTAGTGTCACATCAACATCCTCACGTGCAGCATACCAACGAAGAAACATCGATAACTGAAAACAACAGTATTACTGCAATTGATGCGGCTGAAGAAAATGAGAAAAGCACAACTTTTTCACGATCAGAAACGGCAGAAAAAGTACTCAAGGCGTCAGGAAAACTACGCGAAAACCTACAAGGTGAAGTGTACTTAGAGGTTGATAATGATCACATATCATCACTTGAAGCGGGTGATACCTTAGAGTTAGAAGTGCCATATTTTGATATGTACCAAAACGTCGAAATAGAAAGCACAAAGTTTGACAGTCGAGGTAATAAGACACTTAACGCAAAATTTTTAATGAATGAAGATCAATACACCACCACAATCACCATCAATGGCCACGCAATATATGGTCATATAGAAACACCACATGGTACGTACTCTATTGCTGGTGATGGACAATACGCCTGGATGGCGGAGTCTCAAGATTTAGTGCGTGGCGCTGTCCCTGATCAAATTGGCGGTAATTCACAAGATGGTAGTGCAGATCCACAACCCATTACAGAGCCAAAACCTATTGAAATCACTGATAAATAAGAGCCTGATTTTTCTAATAAACACACAAGCGTGATTATTGATAATCCATAAAATGTCTCTATTTAGCTAATTAGAATAGGAACAAAAGCACTAATTTATACAAATCGGTCACTTGTCTATTTACGTAATTTACCGATAAAATAGCGCTAAAATAAACTTAATAATGTCAGAACATTGAAACACAACTTGAAACTCAGTAAACGCTTACAGCAAATTGAAAAAATGGCAACTCAGCAATATGAACATATCTGGGACTGTTGCTGTGACCATGGTTTACTAGGCTTTGCACTATTATCGAGCCAAACTGATAGCACCATTCACTTTGTCGATATAGTGCCCGAGTTAATGGCGGAAGTAGAAAACAAACTTGAACGTTTTTGCCCTAGCCTACCTTGGAAAGCTCATTGTCTCGATGTTGCCAAATTGCCCTTAACACAATATCAAGGCAAGCATCTTGTCATCATTGCTGGTGTTGGTGGCGACTTGATGAAGCAATTTATTGAAGCTATTTATCAGCAGCACAAGAGTTTAAATATTGATTTTTTACTCTGCCCTGTTCATCACCAATTCTCATTACGCCAAAAATTAATCGAACTTGATTTTAGCTTAAAAGACGAAGTGCTGATTGAAGAAAACCAACGTTTCTATGAAATACTATTAGTTTCATCTTTAAGCAAAGAGTTAAGTAAAGAAAACAAGAAAATCAGCCCCATTGGCGATAAAATTTGGCAGTCAACATCAAGTAAGCAAACTGAAATGGTTGTTAAATATTTACATAAAACACTTAACCATTACCAACGTATACAGCAAGGAGCTCAACAGAACGTGCAGCACATTATTAATGCTTACAGTACGATAAAGTGATAATTCAACTATTTGTATGAATACTGCCTGACATAATTGTGTCTTGCCCCGAAAAATTAATCTTTTGTGCACAAAACTCAACCATTACAAAATTTTACTCTATATCAATGTTTTCTACCGCTTACATGCTAGAATAATAGCTATATTCTACGTAACAACATCCCAATTATCATGGCTAACAAATCACTCATCATTCGTGATAAAACCATCTTTGACGGTATTTTCACTAAATATTTCTTAAAATTCTTTTTCTCTCTTTGGTTTAAAATTGCCGGTTGGAAGCTTTGTAAAAATGCTCCTGAAGGTGCAGGGGTTGCTATTGCTGCTCCACATACCTCTAACTGGGATTTTTTCTATGCACTTGGCGCCGCCATACAACAAGATGTGAAAATATACTTTTCGATTAAAGACAGTATCTGCCGAGTTCCCGTATTAGGCACTTGGCTTATGTACCTTGGTGCTATTCCAATTGACCGTTCAGAAAAAGGTGTTGGCCAAGTTCAACAAATTAAAGACTTTATTGACAGCCAAAAATTACAACGAGTTTTTTTCTTATTTACCCCTGAAGGCACACGTGGTGCGGTACCTAAATGGAAAACAGGCTTTTATCATGTTGCCCAAGGTTGCGGTTTGCCAATATTTTTAGCAAAAGTGGATTACTTAAGTAAAGAATCTGGCGTTTTTCATACCTTCAAATTAACCGAAAATAAAGAGGACGACATTAAAGCAATGCAAGCCTCTTATGAAAGTATTCGAGGTAAGTTCCCGTTGCATCAATACCCACCTTACACAGGTAGTATGCCAAAATTATCAGAAGCCGAAACAAGAATAATTAAAGCAATGTACTCGTTTAAAGGTGTAGCAACAAAAATGGAAATAACTGCAAAAGCTAAGTTAGGTGAGCTATCAATCAATATGTTGGACTTTTTAGTTGAGAAAGGCATGTTAGAGCGAGTTTGGCCATCAGCTGATAACAACGAACCTAGCTACCAGCTGACGTTTGCAGGCAAAGGTTGTTGTTTGCATTTATCGGCGAATATTTAAATTTTATTCATATATAGCTGAAAACCTTATGTGGTAAATTACGAATCGATTAAGTGTAATTTACCTTCAAGCATCTAAGTTCCTGCCTCAATATTATTACCTTCTATATCCATTCTTACATTGACTGATATAGGAAGGTAATTTGCCCTCACTTCCCAATACCCCATACTTTAAGTTAACACCGATTAATAATTTATAAGGCTAAACTAAAACATACTTGAATCTTGAGCTCTCAGAAGAAAAACGAACCATGGAAGCCTATACAAAAAATAAGAAACTTTGCTTAAACGCCTCAGTTTAACAGTGGTTTTAAGGGCCAACTGCGTTTTAGTTTGTTTTAACTACTTGCATGTCGCTTTATTCATTAACAATTATATTAAAACCACCAAATATCATGCGCTTTCCGTCGAAAGGCATAGGATTAATTTCAGGCGATAACCTTGGATCTTCCATCGCCTTCTCAATGCCCTCATTTCGAACGTCTTTGGAAGGCCATGTCACCCAAGAAAAGCAAACAACTTCATTTTCTTCGCATTTTACCGCTAAAGGAAAAGATGTAACATCTCCATCTGGAACTTCGTCGCCCCAACAATCCGTTAAACTAAGTGCACCGTATTCCTTAAAAACTCTTGCAGCATCAACAGCGTGTTTAATATAAAGCTCTTTATTATCTTTAGGTACAGCCAGTACAAAACCATCTATATAGCCCATTACGATACTCCTATTCAAGTGAAGGCCGAATAATATAATGAATGATATACATCCATACTAATCAGCATCTATGTACTCTATTAAACGTATTAAAAGTAGTCAACAAAGTACAATCCATATTCCCTTAATTAAAGCCGTCGGCATTGATTTAGCCAATTTTTTGAAGTATTCATTTAGCTGATAAAAATGGCCTATGTAAAACCATTAAAAAACAAATTAGTCCCTGAAGTCACAAAATTACCACCGTGTGTAAATACGTTAAAGGGTTTACCAAGCTAAGTTGATGTATAGGTTAACCTCGATTGACTTTGAGGCTTAAAAGTTTGCATTAATAAACACAACGAGACTAACGCTACTCCTACCCACCCAATAACTTTAAATTTTTCGCCAATAATAAAAACTGATAAAACAGTTGCAACCAAAGGTTCAATTAAGGTTATTAGTGTAGCTTTACTGGCATGGATAAAGTTCAAGCCAAAACCAAATAATAGATAGCCTAGAAACATTGGGATTACGGCCATATACAAAGATACTGACGTATTGACTGAACTTGAGAATAAGTTATCACCCGTAAACCATAATGAAGGGAGTAGTAGCAATGCAGCACAACCGAAAAGCCCTGACATTGATGACTGTGAGTGCACACCACTTTCAATTAATCGTCTCGCTGCCCATGAATAACCAGCATAGGTTAACCCTGCAATACACCCCAACAAAATCCCAAAAACCTGTTGATGTGCACTATATGCAGCATGGTTACTTTGATCTTTTCCTAAGGTTAGTAAAACAATGCCGATAGCGCCGATAATGAAACTTAATATCCATTGCTTCGTCATGTGTTTTTTATTAATTATACGCTCAAGTATTGCGGCAAAAAAAGGTGCTGTCGCTATTGAAACCACTGTACCAATGGCAACCCCGGAAAGGCGCATTGAGCTATAAAATGCTAACGGGTAAATTGCGACAGAAAACGCACCTAAAAATAATACCTTAGATTGTTTCAACATAAGTTTATAATCTATAAATAGCTTACTTCTAGCGGTGAAAACAAGTAAAACACCTCCTACGCCCATAGAAAATGCGCCAATTGCCAACGAGCTTATATCGGGAGAAAAACTTGCTGCAGTGCCAGTTGTTCCCCATAAAAAGCTTGCAATAATAATGGCGAAAACACCTTTAACACTTTCGTGATTACTTTTCATAATAAAGCTCTGCGTATAATCTTATTTGCAGAAATAGTATGCTAATCACGAGGGGGGGGTTTAACAATTAAGACGCAATCGTTAACAATTAAGACTACTTTTTAAACCTAGTTGGCGAAAGTCCAAAATATTGTGAGAACTTTCGACTAAAAGCTGATAATTCTTTGTAGCCGACTTTTTCACCGATGATTTGTAGCGGGTAATCTGTATGTGTAAGTAGAGCTTTGGCTTTTTCCATACGGATTTTCGTAACATAACTCATCACAGTCATGCCTGTTTGTTGCTTAAAAAGCTTTTTAAATTGTGTCTCACTTAGAAAAGCAGTGGCTGCTAAACTTTTGATTTGGAGTTGCCCAGCAATATTTTGCTCAATAAAGGATATCGCTGCTCCTAGGCGATGGTCAACTTTTGGCAATAAAGGTTGTTCTGCAAGTAGTAAACTAAACATTCCGAACATCATTTGCTCTAATTGAACATTAATTTTATTTTCTAACTGGTTCTCAATAAAAGTTAAGTAACTACGAAGGGATGCATTAATCGCAAACACAATACAATGTGAAGATGAAATATTAAGCGGCAAGCTTTCCATGTCTACAACGACAAATCTAGCCTCAGTATCAGCCGTGAACAAATGCTCTTCGTTAGCCTTAACGACAACACATTCACTAGGTGCAACTTTACCATTGAAACTACCTACACATATATTTATGACACCACGTAAAGGTAAAACTAGCTGGTTAAAATGATGTGAGTGGCGAGTTGGCTTTGTACTATAAGAACGAATGGATAATAGGTTTTTCATAATAATAGACAACACATTGCCTTACTTCATCCTAATTGTAGTTACATAGTAGAGTAACGAATAATAAAATGAAGTGTTAGTTTTTTCGAAGCTTTAATAGCCTTAAGCACCTGTTTCTCCTAATGAATGAAAGCTAGCACTTTAATTAAAATTTTCGAAACACGTATGGCTATTTTAACATTAACACTATCACTGCAGCAATTAAGCGTTATTTTGCTTTAGTAAACTTATTGTAATCAGCGGCTGAAGCTCCCTCCTTACATTCAGCTTTAATACTCATTTTATTTACTTGTGAATACTCTTCTAATACAAAGTAACCCTGACGGCAGAACATTTTCAATATTTTCAAGTTGTCTAACCGCTCTTCAAAGCGCTCCGCTAAAGCCTGGTTACCCTTTACTTTTTCATTTACTGCCGATGCTGATTTAATTTCTTGGTTTTGTTCAGCATTTCGTTGCCCCCTTTTTCTTTCGCCAGTTCTTCCCCCCTTCCCACCTCGCTTGCCATTCTTGTGTAGGTTTTCATCGGGAGATTTCTCATTTTTCGCTATATCTTCCCTTCGCTGCATTGCTAATGAAAAATTAAATACTTTTGAACCATCAGGTAAAATTTTGGTTTCTAATCGTTCTTGATAAATAAATTTTTTTCTATCAGGTTGTTCACCGCTACTTGAGCAACCTGCGGCAAAAATAGCGATCCCGAAGGTAAATATAAACGTTAGTTGTTTTGATTTCATTTTAAAACCCCAATGTAAAGGAAGAGTAGTCAATGCATAGAAGCATCAGCTTAGTGTAATAAAATGAATGTAAAGGTAGGTCAATTAAGGTAAATGTGGGTAAATATGAATATCAGACACCAAAACGTATTTATGTCACTAATAGCCATATCTGATCATTTACTAAAATGTTAGTTCGAACATATAAAAGGTCATAACGAATTAAGGAGTGACTCTTTTATAAAGCAATATTCAGTTGGCCAATTGAACGGGTTAATAGCATTAGTAAAAATAAGTGAAACAATAAATTAAACAACAAGTGGAGGCTAGAAAATACAACTCGCCTCCACGAATTATTCTATTATTTAACCAGTATCAACTGCTACTCCTGCAGTGCAATACTTGCCATTTCCATGGTGCCTTCCAACGATTTAGCGCCCGCAATAAATAAACCATTGTGGCAAAACATTGCATCCTCTATACCTGTCTCTTCTTGCAGTGCTTGATCAGATAAACCAGCCCAAGATTTAGGCAATGGTTTTCTGTCTTCAAATGAGCCAAGCTCAACAGGAACGGTTTGAATTCTCCACGGACCAGAGCCTGATGGATATATCACATATAATGCTTGTTCAGATAAAGTGTGCACCGTTGTTTTCCATGGAGTGTACTTTTCTAAAACGATAACTCTAGGGTCTTGTGCATTTTCAATCGCTTTAGCCACAATATCTTTTGCATTAATACCACCACTTGCAGAAGCAATAAAACGAGCCAAAATTCGCGATGCAAAATCAACCGCTTCATCAAAACAGCTGTCAAAATGGCTATCTTCTTGCCAAGTTGGGTTAAACATTGAAATGGTTTGACTTAGGCTAATGCCTTGTGCGACACCTTCCACATGACCACAATCAACAGCATCAATACTTGAAACGAGACTTCTATCAACAGACTTGGCAATTTCTTGATTACCTTGGCATATTTCCGTGCCGTATTTTTTCCAAATTAAGCCAAATGAAGAGTAAGGTATACCGTTTTCACGCTCACCAGCACCACCACGCTGATGATGATCAAAGCGACCTGTATCAGCGTCGTATTCACCGCCAACATCAATAACAATATCGACTTTAGCAATAAGCGCTAAATCACGAGTACGTATCAGCGTAAATGATGGGAATATATGTTTTAATGCGGCAATGCTGAAAACATCATCCGCATGAAAATTGCCGTTGTGAGTTGCTATCGTTATATCTGTCATTGAATTATTTTTTATCACTTAGAATAGATGAATATGGCTCGACCAAATAAACATTATCAATACAAAAACGTTTATTGGGTAAATTATGGTGCGGATTTTATACGAAGAGCGTTAACAACAACAGCTGATTTTTATTAACAAAAATATCAAACACAATAATCAACTAGACGTTCTAATTTTCACACTTATTTATATGACTTTTGCTGTCATCACATTGTCTAAGTGTGTTTCAGCTCCCATCTTAAAAAGTGTTGTTCCGGTTTTTTGAAAACCAAACTTAGCATAGAACGTCTTCGCTCGATTATTCTCGCTATAAACATTCAGCCAAATACTATCAATTTGTTTATCCAAACATTTTTTAAACACTTCAAACACCAACAATTTAGCGATATTACTACCGTGGTATTTCTCAAGCACATACAGCCTTTGAAGTTCTGCAGAGCTATCGACAATTTCATTATTCGGTTGATGACTAAAATACTTCAATACGATAAAACCAGCCAATTCAGTGTCGGTATGGGCACAGCCAACGAATGTTTTATCGCTTTCCACAAGCTTTTGAAAGACTGAATCATTTAAATTGTTTTGAGTATATTTTGATATTTCCAAGGGAGATGAATCTGCAGGCCCCGCTAACGGGAATGTTAACTGTGCAATAGCACTCAGTTTTTTCACATCAGCATTAGTGGCTTGCTTAATGGTTATTTCCATTTTAAACCTCAATTAAAAAGCAGGTAATAACCCAAAAGTTACTTAAAATAATAACAAGAAAATATTATTTAAATTTCATCACGTTAAAAAGCTTCGTCGTCACTATATACCTGTACATCAAGTTCGCCATTAGTGCTTTCAGAAATCAAAAAGTTAATTGGCTTACAACATACTTGGCAATCTTCAATATATTGTTGCTGCGAATCTGATGGGTCAATTAATACCTTAATCATTTCACCACAATATGGGCACCCTATTGCCTTTTCAGTTAATTGATTCAATGCTCAATTTCCCCAAGTGTTAAAATAATTTAATCTGCTCTGATACAGTTTAGTTTTATCGCTTAGTAATACTGTTATTTAATAACAAAGTTAGCTCGCCAAAGCTGCCAGCGTAATGTTCGATAACATTGCCGCTGCTTAGCGATTATCTCTGCTTGGTTTTCAAGTGGCTGTTGATACTGTAACTGGCAATAATAGTTTGTTAGTTCAATGAAATGTGCGGAAATTTCTGGGCGCTGTTGTCCAACAAACTGTGCAAATTGCATTGCAGTCATCGACTTACCTTTAACTAACTGTTGCTTGGCCAAAATTGATAGTAAAATTAAATATTGAGATTGCCATTCACTTTGCTCTGCTTTTTTCACTAGCATCAATCTTACGAATACAATCAAAAACACCAGTACCAAGGCACCTGCTACAAAATAAAATATACTTTCTAAAGAGCGTAACGCTGACATTATGCTTTTCATTACTTGGTTTTGTCGATTATTGGTATAGCCAATAACCCAACGTGTCCATTGATAATCTAGCGCATCAAGCTGTTGCTTCAGCTGATTATACAACCACATTGCTTTCATTGATGGTAGTGAGAAGAAGCTACTAGATAAATCATTTACATCCTGCATTAAACTGCTAGAGAAACCACTATCAACTCTTTCAGAGTCAACAGCCGCAGTGGGATCAACTCGCACCCAACCTTGCCCTGCAAGCCAAACTTCTGACCAAGCATGTGCATTACGCTGATATATACTCAAGTAATTGCCCTTAGGATTCATTTCACTACCTAAATAGCCAGTAACCATACGAGCAGGTATACCTGCAGCTCGCATTAAGTATGTAAAAGCACTGGCATAATGTTCACAAAAACCTGATTTAGTATCAAAGTAGAATTGATCTAAGGTATTGCCGCTTAATCGTGGCGGTTGCAAGGTGTAATAATATTGTTGCTGATTAAACTCGCTCAATACATGATTAATCAACTGATTGTTATCAGTAAACTGTTTGCGCAGTTGTTGACCTTTATCTTTTAATCTAGGGTTACTTTTTAACGGCATTGCTAAATTTAATTCGCGTTGCCTCATGCTTAAATTTTTCGCTAAAATTGCCGCAGGATAACTGGTAACGTTATAGCTTAATGTTTGATTGATAATGCCGCGATAATACAAGGCATAGTCCGAACGTTGGCCAATACTTGCTTGCTCGCTCGTCGCAAAATCTAGTGCAAACAACCAAGACTGATAACTAGGTTCGGTGATAACTTGATAACCAATTCCAGGGCCTTGAACATCGGCATTAATTACATCACCTTGCTGGTCTTGCAAACGTTGGCGCATTGAACGTGATTTAACCGCCTTTGTTTGTTGCCAAGTTGAGCCGTCAAAATCATCAAGCACCATGGCACGCCAATATTGTTGTGAATGTGCAGGAATGTCACCGCTAAAAGTTACTCTAAAAGCAAGTTCATCCGACAAAGCTAATTTAGCAATATCGCCTATTTTAACTCGATCTGACAAACCTACTTTAGCTGACTCAACATTAGGCACTTGCCAAAATGGCTCAAGCTTTGGAAAACCAATAAATAATAAAACAGCAAATGGAATCGAATAAGCCACTAGCTTGGCCAGTGTTTTACTTTGCTGTTTAATTTGCGATGACGGGGAAAAATACTTCATCAGCACAATAAAGTTTGCGAAAACTAATATGATGACAGCAATTGAGAAATAAACCGATTGAATAAATATTAGTGATGATGTGGCAATAAATATACCTAACATTACCAGCTGATAAAGATCTTTGCGTTTGGGTATTTCAAACATTTTCAAGCTATACGCGAAGCAAAGTAAATGTACCATGCTCATTAGTAAACCTAATTCTCGACCAAACAATGCGAGACTAATACTGCCAGCAATAGCGCACAGTAAAATAAGCCAAGACGGAAATATTTTCGGTGTCGAGTAAAAACTATGACTAAAAATCGACGACATTGAATTAAGAGCCGTTTTGCTTGACGAGCTTACAGTGCCAGCAGCCAGCTTATTCTTCAGTTTTAAATGCGCCGAAAATTGTATTAAAAGTGCTAAAACAGCAAAAGCAATATAGACAACATGTAGCTCTGCCACCAAAGTAAGTAAGTTCAATAGTTGAAATAGCAGCAAAGAAAAATACATTTGGCCGTTAAGCTGCAATGTATTTGAATCACGCAGCTTTTGCTTCTTATTAGTGCGACGTTTAGTTTTCATTATTCAAACATCCTAATAACATGCCAATGCCGTTAAACAACGTAACGTATGTTCAGGGCTACTATCAAAAGGGAACTCTTGATTGGGTAACTTTAGTGAAAAGGCAATTTGTTGATTGCTACAATCAGTAATGGCGTAACTCAATAGGCTCAAGCGTTGCTCTAACGTAACTTCTGGTAAGGCATTAAAATCTAACTGCAGTTGACCTGATAAATTTTTCTGAAATTGCTTAGTTAACCAACCTTGACCACGAGCGACTTGTTTCCATGCAACTTGACTAAAAGGCTCTCCTTGTCGATATTGTTGCAGTTGATAAAACTCATCGTGACCCGCTTGAAAACTATTATTCTGGCTTTCAACACGCTCATTTTGTTTTTGCCCTTTTGCAGCTTGCTGTGTTTTCTGCCACGCATAGCTTAGTGGTTTTGGAAAAATGGTTGCTTGCTGGCTGAAATCTAATCGCGTCCATGTGCGAAATAAGCCAAAACCATATTCACTGGCAATCAGCATTCTAGGTAGTGAAAACTGCCCGCGCTTTTCAGTTTGAAATGGCACTGCTATTTCGTTTTCACCTTGAGTGAGCTCAAGTATGACTTTACTTTTTTGTTCACTCGATGCCTTTTCACTATGCTGCTTAACAGCTATTTGCTCACTACTTATGTTTTTTCCAACAGCCAAACCAGCACCGCTAGTATTGCTGGTACTACTTTTGTTGACTAACCCTTGATAAAAAGAGAAATGAATATTAAAACGAGTTTTCTTATTGGTAATCATTAAGGGAAAAGATAATGCAGACCCTGCATAACCTTTAATTGGGCTATTAGCGGCAAACTTTAAGCCTGATAAGTTAAAAAAGCTGTGATGTAAGACAATAATAAAAAAGCTAACCAATAAGTAACTGATCAAAATAATAATATTATTTTGATAGTTAGTGCCAAGTAAAAAAAGTATTAAGGTAAAAAGGCCATAGGCCGCACCAAAGCGTGTCGGCATAATAAAAATATTACGATAATTTATTTGTTGCTCTTTTGACTGTGGAATTCGTCGTGCTAACCACACATTTAGTCGTCGATTTATCCACCTTTTAATAGGACGAATTAACCATGAAGAAATAACCGATTTAACTTTTACCAACAAAGGCTATTCTCTCATTTAAGTAAGTAACGGATTTGTCGGATCTACTTGCCCCAACACCTGATTGGACGCTTCACCACTTTGTTCGAAAGTATTGTGCTGTTGAGGTGCTAACCTATGTTCACACACAGCTGTAAATACCGCTTGTACATCTTCAGGTAAAACATAATCTCTATTTTCCATAAATGCCCAAGACTTTGCTGCCGCTAATAAAGCTTTGCCCGCTCGTGGCGACAACGCTTTGTTTTGCATATGGCTTTGTCGACTCGCTCGACACAGTGCAATAACATAATCAATAATGGCAGGCGTTGTAGTTATTTCAGCGATGTGTTGTTGTATTTCTCGTAGCTGTTTGGCATTCACACACGGAGTTGTTTCAGCGCCATCACGATGAGAAATGCCAGCTTGCAGAATTTCACGTTCGGCCTCAATACTTGGAAAACCTAGAGAAATTCTCATCATAAAACGGTCAAGTTGCGACTCTGGTAGTGGGTAAGTCCCAGCGTGCGACATCGGGTTTTGAGTCGCAATAACAAAAAATGGCTCAGGCAGTTTATGTGTTACGCCATCAACACTCACTCGCCCTTCTTCCATGGCTTCTAACAATGCACTTTGAGTTTTAGGGCTTGCGCGGTTAACTTCATCAGCTAACACGACTTGATTAAAAATAGCACCTTGATGTAACTGAAAAGCTTTTTTGTTTTCATCAAAAATGGCAATACCAATAACGTCAGAAGGCATTAAATCAGAAGTAAATTGAATACGTTGATACGACAAACCTAAAGTATGCGCTAACGTATTGGCTAGTGTCGTTTTCCCCATGCCTGGTAAATCTTCAATAAGAATATGACCTTTAGCCAACAAACATGCTAGGGCCAATTTCACTTGGTGAGGCTTACCAATCACCACAGATTCAATTTGCGCCAAAATATTAGCAACTACTGTTTGCATAGATTTAAATCCTTGTTATTTACACTACTTTCTCAATGACAAGGCACTAGACTAGCACTTTATAACGGCGAGATAAAAGCCTACTAGCCATAAGAATTTAGTTAATCCAATAAGAATTTATATACCTGACTATGTGTTTAATCACACAATTTTCAGGAGAGAATAGGCTATAAAATGAAGTATATGACTTCAATAAAATAATGTGCCATATGTCACATTAATCAAAAGCTAAGCTTTCAAAGCAAGCCCTTATAAAATAAAGCTTTACAACAAAGTAATTTGAGATCAAAAAAGTATTAAAAGACCATTCAGAAAGTTGAATAAACCATGATTATTTGACCTTAGTCAACAATCATAAATCCCCCTTTGTGTCATGCTAGGTGAATGCGAAAAATCGATGCATTTACGAAATTTAATTTCGATATCTTTTTAAGCATATAGACTCGTTGCACTTATTGATGAGTTCAACCTGACTATCAGTAAAACTAATTTAACAAAACTCGCGAAGTCACTATCGCGGTCTGGGGCAAGTTATGGATATAGATTTTAGCGAAATTAACTATTTAGTAGACCCATGCAGTCGTACATTGCATGCCGACTACCAACAATTCCTTTTATCGCTAATTGGACTTACCGTTATTGATATTACCGGTGAGAACACGGATGAATGGCGAGTAATATCAACATTGTTACATGGAGATGAGCCTTCAGGTCTTATTTCGCTGCATCGTTGGCTTACCAGTGAAAATGAACTACCAAGACCAAAAACTAATATTCGTATTATCATTTCTTCTGTCGAGGCGGCCACTCATCAACACTTATTCACACACAGATACCTACCTGATGGTGTCGACTTAAATCGTTGCTTTAATGAAAAAGGGATAAAGAGTAGCGAAGATGGCGAAAACCAATATGTTGATGGCTATATTCAACGTGCAAAATCAATTGAAAATGCCATTCGAGAGGTTAATCCTACCGCAATCATCGATTTACATAATACCTCTGGCAATGGCCCTGCTTTTGCTGTTAGCACCTTGATCAGCCCAAATGTGTTATCGATGTCATCATATTTTTGCGATACCTTAATTTTATCTGATATCAATATCGGCGCGATGATGGAACTCGATTTTTCATGCCCTGTTGTGACGATTGAATGTGGTGGCAGCAGCGATGACCAAGCTCATGAAGTTGCCTATAATGGCATTAAGCAATTCGCTAAGTGTGATAGCAGCTGCACCTTGCCACAAGATAAAGCAGTACAAATACTCTATAAACCGTTACGCTTGGTTATCAAAGCTGATCGCAAGCTATCGTTTAGCGAGCATGATGAAAACTATAGCGGTGTTACCTTAAGAAACAATATTGAGCAATTTAACTATGGCGGTTGTTGTGAAGGTTTATTGTTAGGTTGGCTTGACGATAAAGGTTTAGAAAACCTAGAAATGATTAACGATCAAGGCGTTAACGTTATCGATAACTACTTTAAGTTACTTGATAATAAATTGGTCTGTAACACAAGCTTAAAAATATTTATGGCGTCAAATCAAAGCGGTATAGCGCGTTCAGACTGTTTGTTTTATGTTGTAAATAACGTTAACAATCACCTGTAAACTGTAGCTATTCAAAATTAGGATACTCTATTGGCAATTATGCCATTTGAGTATCCTAACTGAACTCTTTAAAAAGGTGCTTTAGCAAGTGCCTGTTCTAGCGGAATATTGCCCAGCCCCAGCTCCCTCAGGGCATGTATAAACTTCAACGTTTTAAAACTGTCAAACCAAACAATTACTTGTTTATCAAATTGAATTTGATTAGCTTTTTGCTGTTTTGTAATAAACGATAATATCCCAACACTTTTCAACGCTTGCTGACAAAGTTCAGATAACGAATCAAACCACACTTCTGGCTCTTCACGATGCTGCCACAAGCAATTAAAAGCATGTAAACAAGCTTTTAATTCAATAAAAACTTGTGGATTATAATAGGTATAATCTTGGGCTTGTTCAGTTAACTGCATAATACTTTGCACTGCAGGGCCTGTTCCAAATGGCACACGCTGTGATGGCCGGGCATCAAGCTTAATCGTTACTTCAGGTAAGTGTACAACATTGCCGAGTTTTGCCAGTTTGTTCAATAGGTAAAAATCTTCACCTGCACTTCGCTTAGGGAAACCTCTAGCCTGACAATAGGCATAGATATCAAAAGATAAAATGCTGCCAATCGTAAAATAGGCATAAGGTGATTGAGCAAAATGTAAACCTGCAACGTAATAACGCAAAGCCGTTTCGTATAATTCATTGGCTTGATGAATTGTCGTTTGCTCACTGTAGTGATAAAAATTACAACAAGTCGCAACAGCAGTTTTAGCATCATTCAAATGAGTAACAGCTAAATTTTCAGGTAGGTGTGCGCTAAAGTAGTTATTTGGCAAATAAGCATCTGCGTCACTTGAATGTATCCATGATGAAGCAATCGCACCACGAATGGATAACTCAACGGCTAAATCCGCACCAATTTTTCTCGCCAAACCAACACCTTGCTCTGCAGGAATTGGTTTAGTGTAGCGATCAACAATAAGTACAGCACTGTTAGCTTGCGAATTCGCTTTACAATTTGACAGGCCAATTAAGGTTAAATTATCTTGCTGCCACAGCTCATCCCCTAGTGCGGAAATATCGCTTTTCAACTCGACTTGCGCTCGTGAATGCTGCTGGCCAAAAGCACTGTCGGGCTGATTAACCAACACAATCAGCAAGCATTGCTGTTCAGCAAGTGAAGAGCTAACAAAGCGCTCAACAAACTCTAATGACTCTTGAAAGGCAGGAATAACAAGTACATGTTGATAGCTAAATTGTTCAGGAAATGATGCCAATGACACCACTTCTTGTTCAGCATAGTGGGCTAGGTACTTGCTGCAGGTCTTATTGAACTGTGCAGTAGAATATGCGCTAGCCATATTAGCTATTACTCATCAAAGCTAGCATGTTATTCATGATATTAATGTAGTGCAGCTCTAAATGGCAAAGCCAAGCAGATATCAGCTTCAACATCTAAAATTTCATCTAAGCGTTGATTGACATCTTCTTTTGGGAAGTATTCATAGGCAAGTTCAATGAACAAGTTTTTATGCTTTTCTTCAGACTTAGCAATACTTTGATATAAATCTTTGTCTTTACCAGCTGGTAGCGCTTGCGCAATTAATGAAAAACGCTCGTAACCGCGCGCTTCAATAACACCAGCAACAATTAATCTATCCATAAAAAATACATCACTACCACTTCGAAACACTTTTCTTAGTTGGTTGATGTAAGGGTCTTTTTCATCAGCACCTAACTGCGCACCACGGGCATTAATTAACTTTAATACTTGTTTAAAGTGTATAAGCTCTTCAATGGCTAAATCTGCCATCGCTTTAACGACTGATTTACGATCTGGGTAATGAGAGATCATAGACATTGCCATGCCAGATGCTTTTTTCTCAGCTGCTGCATGGTCAACTAGAAACGCGTTGAAGTCGCTAAGGGCTACGTCTGCCCACTCTTTTGGTGTTTGATATTTTAGTTCGAACATAGGTAGATGTTACTGTATAAAAATAGAATGAAATGATGGCAGTATTTTACACGCGAAAAAAAAAGCGACAAGAAAAATACCGAGATAATATCGATATTTTTCTTGTCGCTTTATTATATTAATAAAAATAACGTCAGTAGCGTATGCTTGCGGCCAACTGTAAGCTTAGGCACACCTTCAACTTACTTAGCGTGGCAAATAGTACATCATCACCAGACAAAAAATCACAATGCCCCAAAACGCTTTTTGAAAAAAACTCCACCGCGCTTTCCCTTCTGGATGATTTTCAGCCAGTGCCATACCGCAATTAGCGCAGTTTTTAAGTGTTTTGTCATTCTTACTCTGGCAAAACAAGCAGGTAATTTTTTCGTGCGACATGATAACCCCTTTTATTGATTTGTCAGCTGATGATAAAGTTGCGGCAACCTAACGGGCAACTGCTCTGGTCGTAAAATAACGGTATAGCCATTACTTCCAAAAATATAAGGTAGGTAACTTTGCGCTTCTTGGTCAACCGTTATACAAAATGGTTTGATACCAAATTTAGCCGCTTCTTTTATTGCTTGATGCGTATCTTCAATACCAAAACGCCCTTCGTAATGATCGATATCATTTGGCTTGCCGTCCGTTAGTATTAACAAAAGCTTTTGTGAGCTTTTTTGTTCAACTAAAATTTTAGTCGCTTGTCGAATAGCTGCACCCATTCGAGTATAAAAGCCAGGGCGAATAGCCTGCACACGACCACGAATAATATCATCGTACTTTTCGTTAAAGTTCTTTAATAGTGAAAAGCGAACATTGCTACGTTTTACCGAAGAAAAGCCATACATAGCAAAGCTATCACCAACACTATGTAATGCTTCGCCAAACAGCAACATAGAGTCTTGTACAACATCAATAACACGGTTGTTGTCGTCTAAATAAGAGTCTGTCGACATCGATAAATCGGCCAATAACAAACTTGATATGTCGCGATTATTACCACGAAAGCTTCGGTATAAACCTCTTTCTTTGGTGGGTGATATTTTCGATTCTATATGAAAATCAAGCCAAGCAGATAAGTCTAACTCTTCCCCCTGCTCTTCACCTTTTAGCCAATATCTAACACTACGTAATTGTTCAAATTGCGCTTGAATTGTTTTGGCCGTTTTTTGTAATTTAGCCGGCAGTGGTTTAGCTGCAGCATCTTTTGGCAGCATCGGGTGTAACAAACAACGATCTTCCTCTAATCGCTGCTTTTTATAATTCCATTCCGGTATTTTAATGCCTTCACCTAAAGGAATATCGTCTTCAGATGCTGACGGTAAATCCATATCAATTTTAATACGAGCGCTTTTTTGGCTTTGCTCTTTTGATACAGTAATTTTATCTAAATCTTCAGCAACGCGTTGATTATCTTCATCATCGTCGTCACTGTCATCAGTGCCACGGTCAAGCTTAGAAAACTCACTCCACGAAAACATGGTCTCAAGGCGAAAGATCATCATGCCATCTTTTTCATCACCTGAGTCAACGCGCTCCGCTTTTTTACGACTGGTATCGCTTTTTTTCGCTTTACCTAACTCTGCCGCTTCAACGTCCTCATCATCTTCATATTCTGGTAATACTTGTGGGTCAACTTGCGCTGACGGATATAACCATAAATACACCGCTTGTGGGGCGTAATTTACCATGGGGAATTCTTGCACTGAACCAGGGTTAACGATGGCATCAATGATGGCTTCTTCCATCATACGTTCTGATTTTGGTCGTTTAGAATGATCGGCACGACTATTAACAAAAGCAGCAGCTAAACGGTCGTAACGTGGTTTCAATGCAGGATAACGAGCAAGAACATCAACAACCAATTGTTGATTATCAATCGCCCAATGCCGGAACTTGCCATTATGCTGTGCGGCCAATACCGCTAGCCAAATATAAAGATCATGATTTAATTCTACGGTAGGGAAAACTGCTAAGGTTTCTGGTAGTCGTAAACTATCTTCGTCTTGCCATGCTAAGCTAATTTGTTGGTTTTCACCGGCAATTTTTTGTAGGAAACTACGACGGACAATATAGTCACGATCACTTGCTGCTTCAACGCGTTTAATTGCATCACCGCCTAAAGCGCGAAATACCATTCCAACTGCATGACCTATTTCGGAAAACTGTACTGCCGCATCAGTATATTCAGTGCTAGCTTTACGCGTAATATATTTGTGCCAAAGACCGCCAACCCACTCTTCCATTTTGCCCTTCCTAAAAGGATTACTGCATCACTTATTTAATGTCTTGGTATACTAGCAAAAGGTTTACACGTACGTTGTGATGTATGTCAATTTTCTTGGCAATGAAAAGTACTTAAATTGCTATTAAAGCATTGCCTAAACTAAATAAAACAGCCAAGCAGACTATTTTTCGTCAGCTTTTTCTTGCTCAGTTTCTGGCTCTATTTTGTCTTTTGGTACAGTAAGATCAGGTAAATTGGCACTACCAATGCTTTGTAGTACTAATCCCATCATAAAACAGAAAAATGAAATTGAACCATAAAATGCTTTCATCACTTTGTCGTCACTGTCGGTTAAAGTCAGTAAATAGCCACCACAAACAATGGCAGCAATAATACTAATCACACCAACGACTTTAGCAAAGCGTTGTAATATGTGTTTATTTTTACGTTGCGTTAACTGCTCTTCACTCAAGCGATTCTCCCAATAAATTTAATTATGACTATTCAAGCTTTATGTCAAGTGTAGCCAAAAAATCCAAAAATAAAGCCGTGATATTACTACCACGGCTTTATGCAAACTACCATAATTTTACATTCAATAAGTTGAACTCAAATTAGTGATTTATGCTGCTTTCTTTTCTTTAACGAAAAAGCTAGTAAGGTAAGCAATAAGACCTAGTAGGAATACAACACCAGCGATTTCACGCAACCAGTAGAAGATAGCTAATTTATCTTGTGTTGCCATAAAGCTTAGTGCTTCACCGCTTTCAGGTAAACGTTGTAACCAAACTTGTAGTACACCGGCGCCTGTTAGGAATAAAGTAATAAATACCATACCCACAGTCATTAGCCAGAAGCCCCACATTTCAACTACTTGAGCTCTATTACAGTTTGCTTCACCAACACCACGTAACTTAGGCATAGCATATGACATTATCGTCATAACAATCATTGCGTATGCACCGTAGAACGCCATGTGTCCGTGAGCAGCGGTAATTTGTGTACCATGAGTATAGTAGTTCACAGGAGCAAGTGTATGTAGGAAACCCCATACGCCAGCACCTAAGAATGCCATTACTGATGTACCAAGTGCCCATAATGTAGCCGCTTTGTTCGGATGTTCACGACGACGACGGTTAACCATATTAAAGGCATATAATACCATTGCGAAGAAAGGTAATGGTTCGATTGCAGAGAAAATTGAACCAACCCATTGCCAATACGCAGGGGTCATTAGCCAGTAGAAATGATGGCCAGTACCTAAGATACCTGAGATTAGTGCCATAGCAATAATCACATATAACCATTTTTCAATAACTTCACGGTCAACGCCAGTAACTTTGATTAATACGAATGCTAAAATTGCACCCATAATTAATTCCCATACACCTTCAACCCATAAATGAACAACAAACCACCAGAAGTACTTATCAAGTGCTAAGTTAGTTGGGTTATAGAAAGCAAATAAGAAGAATACTGCTAAACCAATTAAACCAGTCATCATCACCATGTTGATAGCGGTTTTACGGCCTTTCAATATAGTCATACCAAGGTTATATAGGAAACCCAAAGCAACAACAACAATACCAATTTTAGTAATGGTTGGTTGTTCAAGGAACTCACGCCCCATAGTTGGCCACAAGTCATTACCTGTGATATGCGCTAAGGTTGCATAAGGAACAAGTAAGTAACCTAAGATAGTAGCTACACCAGCAGCGGCAAAAATCCAGAATAGCGCTATGGCTAATTTAGGGCTGTGCAATTCGGTTTCAGCTTCTTCAGGTACTAAGTAATAAGCAGCCCCCATAAAGCCAAATAGTAACCAAACAATTAGCAAGTTGGTATGAACCATACGTGCTACATTGAACGGTATTAAGCCACCGACGATATCGCCAACAACATATTGTAAACCCATCAGTAAACCAAATAATATTTGGCCTACAAACAAGATCATAGCAAAAACAAAATAAGGTTTTGCAACGGCTTGTGATTGATATTTAAGAGTATTCACGCCATTATCCTTCTATGTTTGGTGGCCAGTTATTATCGTCCATTTCTGAAGTCCACTTAAGGAATTCAGCTAAATCATCAATTTCTTGATCATTTAGGTTGAACTGTGGCATTTGGCGACGACCTGGAATATTTAATGGTTGAGCTTTCATCCAACCGTTGAAGAATGCTTTAAAACCAGCTTCTCCACCACGACGGTCATAAACATTAGCAAGTTCAGGTGCAAAATAAGCACCTTCACCAATCAATGTATGACAACCGATACAGTTGTTGTCTTCCCATAATGCCTTTCCGCGCACTACAGACTCAGTGATATTTTCTCGATGATCCCGTTTGGGCATCTCTTTTGTTGTGTGGAAAGTCAAAGCAAGAAATATTAAGAAGAAGAATATACTTCCACCGTAATAAATATTTCGAGCCATGCCTTTTGTAAAACGCTCTGACATGGTGTTTCCCTTATTAGAAATAATGTAATAAAGCAAACTAATAATAGGACAAGATAAGCATGCTCACCTTGATGAGAATCAAGTTTTGGGAGAATGTGTAACAAATAAACACAAGAAATATTGAACTTGCTTAAATAAGCAACGCTTTAAATAATTAATTCATTAATATCTAGTCTTTTAACACTAAAGCCCTATTTTTAGTAAGGATTTTATTATAAATTATATTCAAATTAAGGTAATAAAACAGTACATGCAAAGTCTATTACATAGTTTTCCATGATTAAAAATAAACTGAATGTTTACAAGCCCCGAACAGAGCTTTGATAAGATATGGAGTGTTTATAAAAATCTTTGAGGAGCCCATCACACTTAAGGACATTACTACCAAAAATATAAATTAGATGTTTGCCAGTCGTAATAGTGAAGCGTGAAAGTAACATCCATTCACCCTCCACAATATAAATTTACTGATACTAATCAATCGAATAGTTACATATAAATAAGCGTAATGATCAATGGAACAACAATAACGTACGCCAACATGATATTACGCCAAAGCTTAGGCGCATGTTTTAACTCCATAAACACATCAATTATTTGCTGGCCTTTTAAAGCAATAATTAACATAACTATCGCAATAAACAGCACAGAGTTTAAGGTAGCATGCTGAAAGTACTGGCCAATAGCAACAGAGGCAATGGTTAATAGTATTAACCAGCCCCAACTAAGTGCATAACGTTGCCAAATTTTTATCATTTAATTATCGCCTAACGTTTACGTTCATTAATCTTAGCTATCAAATTTTAAGCATTTAAATAACGTAAATTAACGGAAACAAAATAATCCAAAGCAAATCAACCATATGCCAATAACAAGCACCTGATTCGAAACCTGAAAACTCATTCTCTGATTCAGGATCATTATATTTACCTTGATAAGCGTTCTTAGCCATATATGCCAATATCACCATCCCCAGTAAAATATGCATAAAATGAAATGCTGTAATTAAAAAGTACAAAGTAAAAAAGGTATTAGTTTCTATATCAATACCTTGCTCGAATAATGAATCATATTCCCAAAGCTTGAGTACGATATAAATCGCAGCAAAAAACAAAGCGAATATTAGTCGAAGAACCGCTTGCCGCTCTTTTTGCACACGCATTGAATACAAAGATATTGCGACAAAGTAGCTACTGGTAATTAATGCAATAGTATTGATAAGACCCGCAACTTTATGCAGCTGCGCTTTGCCTTCGGAAAACATGACTAAATTAAGATTTTCAGCGATGGCAAAGCCAATAAAAAATATTGCAAAAACTGTTAATTCAGCCAAAATAAAAAACCACATGGCAAGGTCACCAGGTAGTTTTTTAATGTCATTTGTCTGAGTGTTTTTTTCAGAAAAAGTAGTTTCGTTAACCATAATAGCCGTTGTTAACTGCTGATTATCAGGCATCAAAGTAGATTTTCGCCACTTCCATGATTGAATTCACAGTTTGTATATCATCAGATAGCGGTTCAGCTAAACAACAACGGCATACTTCAATTGGATCCATACCTGAAGACATCATTTTGGCCGCATAAATAAGTAAACGTGTAGACGCGACTTCTTCAAGGTCATTCTCTTCTAATCGACGTAAAGCTTGGGCTAACTCTACCAGTTTGCTAGCAATATTCGGTTCTACACCAGTTTCTTTAATAATAATGTCTTGTTCAACTTGGCTTTCTGGGTAGTCAAAACGTAAAGCTATAAAACGCTGTCTGGTACTTGGTTTCATGCCCTTAAATAAGTTCTGGTAACCGGGGTTATACGATACAACCAACATAAAACCAGGCGCAGCTTCAATTAATTCGCCCGTTCTTTCTAATGGTAAAATACGACGATCATCAGCTAGTGGATGTAAAACTACCGTCGTATCTTTTCGCGCTTCAACGACTTCATCTAAATAACAAATACCACCTTCACGAACTGCTTTTGTTAGTGGCCCATCTTGCCAGTAAGTGCCTTCAGGTCCTACTAGATGACGACCAACCAAATCTGCAGCAGTTAAGTCATCATGACAAGCAACAGTATAAAGTGGCTTATTTAATTTTTCCGCCATGTGTGCGACAAAGCGCGTTTTACCACAACCCGTAGGTCCTTTAATAAGCACAGGTAATTGATGGCCGTAGGCATACTCAAAAAGAGCAACTTCATTATCTTGCTCCTGATAAAACAATGCATCTTCACTTGTTTCGTCTATCAAATTTAAATTTACAGTAGTCATAATTTCCTATTTACACGCTTTCACTAAAGAATAACGAAAGTATCAATGAAAAGTAATTTCTGTTGATACTAGAATATGCCTGTAAAGTACGCTCATTCTTCTATGTTAGCAATTAACAATGTAATGAGAATGAATGGTGTTTGATTCCGATCAATCATGCCGCCAAATTTAGTCGATTTGTGCGTAATATCACTTAATCACAGCATTCATATATTATTTTTCTGCAACAGTGACGATACCAGTCATTTTAGGGTGAGGACCACATTCATAAGGAAACTTGCCTGCATCATTGAACGTTCGTTGATAACTTTCACCTGGAAAAAAATAATCAGGCTCCTCTTTATCAAATTGTTTAAACCAAACGTTGTGATACTGGCGCTTTTCAATATTTTTCCAAATCACCGTATCGCCCTTTTCAATCGTGAGCTCAGCTGGCCTAAACTTCTTCTTATAAACTTCAACAACAATGTCTTTGGCGTAAGCAGAACTCAATATTCCTAACACAAAATATAAGAAAATAAATACACGCATAATAGGCTTCCTTTTTATAAATCCGATAACTGACTTGCGTCACATTAATTACTAATCAAAAACATCACTTATTCTTACTCACATTGCTGCAATTTACTCTTATTGCAGCTACTAATTAACCAAGAAAGTATGCGAAGTAACTAGTGTAATGCATACATTTAGGCTAACTATAACTACTTAAAGCTAGGCAGTTAAAATTAGGTCGTTAAACCCAAACATCATTATCAGCAGTTAATTCACTACTTTTTGTCCCTGTATTTATCACACCTTTGGGTTCAATTAGCATTATTTTACATTCATGCTCCGCAACGGGTTTATGCTCAACACCTTTAGGTACAACAAACATTTCACCAGCTTTAAGCTCTACTTTATCGTCTCGAAACTCAATAATTAACCCACCTTCGATAACAACAAATACTTCATCGGTATCAGGATGTTCGTGCCAAACAAATTCTCCCGCTACCTTTGCCAGCTTAAATTGGTAGTCATTCATTTCGGCAATAACATGAGGTGACCAGTGCTTAGAGAATTTTGAAAATTTTTCTGTAAAATTAATGGCCTCATTCTTCATATTTATTTCCTTTATAAATTTCGACTGCCTTGTGCCACAATAACAGGAAGGTCCATACAACCATAGTCAGCGCCAAATTGGCTTAGAACACACGTCAGTTGCCCTCGGTGGTGGGTTTGATGATTAAAAATATGCTGTGTTATGTCAGCAACGGCTTTTGTCATCACCTCGCCTTCAGTTGTTGTATAGGTTATAACACTTTCAATATCACTTTCGGTCAAATGCTTACAGTACTTAACCAAAAGCTTATCAACCTTAACTCGTAATACTGCAAGGTCTTCCATTGTCCTAAAATAAGTATCTGTTGGTGATTTAGGTGTAGGAAAAGAAGAAAAGTCATTCATTGATAGTCCAGCAACTTCATTAGCTGCAATACGACCTAATAGAATTAGATCGCCAAATAAAACATGATTCCAATAGTCAATAATACTTGGGAAAAATGACTTAGTATCGGTATTAAGTACATCGTTTGGTAATTCAGCACAAACACCGATAAGTTGTTCATTTACTCGTTGATTATAAAGCGCCAACATTCGAAAGTTCTTAATTAAACTCATTAGATCTCCCTAGCCTAAAGTTTTAAATGACACCACACTTGTCTGATATGATGTCGATGTCATTATTGCCGAATTTATATACTAAGCACTGCGTCCAATTTAATAAAGACGATAAACGTAGAGTTCCACATTTCTAAATAAGAATCTGCTGTATATTAGTAACTAATTTAACGATCGGATGGATAAAATCGAACAACGTTTAGTAAGTAAAGAAGTAGAAAGTTGAAACTTTAGATTATTTGACCACGCTTAAAGCGCATACTCCTTGCAGATAAGCATTATATCATCACTGCTTAGGGCTTCTTTGGTTAAACCACAGACAATACCATTACTTGTCAGTTGATTAAACTTACAATGCTGACAAACACCAAAAGCCGTTCGACCTGTCGCAAGTTGGTAGTTACTCAATACTTTTTTAAGTAAGGTTTTCGTTTCAAACTCTTCATCAACAGACAAACTAGCTATAGCATCAGTAAATTTTTGCGGCGGGCAAGTTTTATTTAAAAATTCATCACCCGCTTTTGTCACTTTTAAATGGGTAATACGTTTATCGTTTTTGTCTTTTACTTTAACAATTAAGGCTTTGTTTTCTAGAATTTTTAACGATTGCGATACCGTGCCTTTGGTCAAACCTAAAAACTCAGTTACCGCCAGCATGGTGTCTGAATAGCGATTACAAGTCGAGAGATAATACAAAGCTTCTTGCTGAACAGGTTGTAACCCTAAGCTTTGCCCTTCAAGTCGCGTTTCTTGCCTTAATAAATTAGCCAAACGCTCGATTAAATTAAATAGTTCATCATTCATAACACAATAGTATCGAGTCAAAACATATTTGACAAGCAGAGATTTACTATGCTTAAATAAAAATAGTTTCGAGTCGATACATTCATCAAAAATAGATAACAGTTAACAATTTAAACAAAGGATACATCATGAAAACATCACATTTACTTATCGCTACAGCCTTGAGCGCGGCATTATTTGCAACAAGTAGTCATGCCCATAATAAGCATCATGGCCACATTCAAGCCCCCGTATCAAAAAAGGTGACAACTGAATTCGACATTGTTCATGCTAAAATTGTTACGCAAGGGAGCCACTTAATATTTCAACAAGCTGTTACAGGTAAAGCAGGTAGTAAGCAACCTCAAAAAAACGGTCAATTAGCTGGTGCTGAGGTATATAGCTATGTCTGGCCAACATCACTCAATAGCGCTGCCGTTGGTTTTGAAGCAGATCAAGGTATTTTAGCTTTAGCGTTAACTGTACACCCTGACTTTGACGACACACCTTTATATGACGAAGACGGTGACGGCAACAAAACTAACGACGGAGACAAGTGGCATAGTCATTGGGTAGTGCTTGTGCCAGATAATGCCTGTGGTGAAGGTGCTTTAAAAGTTAAAGATATTGTTCAAGGGAGCTCACCTAAATTACCAGTAACTTGGCCAAACTTACCACTTTTCATTGATAGCCCTGGTTTTGATTTTTCTTTAGAACAATCAGAAGTATTAGTGCGCGTACCATTGTCTGCACTTGGCTTTCCAGAAAGCTTTTCTTTTGATGGCGTTACTGCGGGGTTAAAAATAAACCAGCAAGTACACGCGCCATTATTGTGTGTTACCGATGTATTTGATGTTGCATCAGGTGATTTAAGCTTGCCCGGTAAAAGCCAATAAACATTTGTAGTAGGAGTAACACTTATGCAAATTCATGTTTATGACACCCATGTACATACCACTTCAGGTCAATATATTCATTTTGATGTTTTGGTAAGTAATGAAAACGTTAAACAAGTCGGGAAATACACCAAGCAATACCTCGCAAGCTTGGGTGTAAAAGTAGATAATATTAAGCAAAGTCGCTGTAATTTTTGTCATAGTGAAATAGCAAATCCTGAGGTGCAGCAGAATATTGCTAACCACGGGCATAGTATTATTCGTTTATAACTTATTCAAAATTAAATAAATACTCATTTAGAGCGTTGAGAGTCACACAATGACCAAGAACATAAGCTGTGATGCCCATGATTATTTTGAAATTGTCTGTATGCGCCGTAGCCAAGTCAAGGTTACGGCTAAAGACAATAAAAAGTACTATGGTATGGCAACAGATATCAAACTGATTAATAAGCAAGAATATCTGCTAATTAGCGACGGCATGAATACTCAACAGATACTGTTAAGCGATGTAAAACAACTTGAGGCAATAGGAAATAGCATCGCCCAGCATAATTTTTCAATCACATGGTAATCTTAAATTGATGTTTAGAATTCAAAGAACAGCACATTTCAATTGCAGTTATTTTTAAACTCGGTAGCTTGCGGCGCGCTGCTGATATTGAACGCAAGTCTATTCGCCATAGGTTTTCTAACGGACATACTCGTCATGTTACTGAGAATTCTCAGTAACACACATCAGCCAGTGCGATTATGATACTAACCTATTGAAAATTAATTAATTCACTTTCAACTTACAACTTACAGGTATTACTGATACATCTCAGTAATACCTGTAAATCGTTAAATACTAAACATTATGTAAAAATCAAACGTTTGAAATTTAAAGATATTAAGGTAGATTAGTACGTCATCAAATAGACGGATATTACTGAGACGTCTAGATAATAAGCCGTTAGTTTTATCTCTTACCCTCAAGTAGGCATATATGTTTAAATTTATAAAGATTGAACAAGAAAAAGATGATTATAAAGTATCTATTAATGGGGTTAACGGAGAAAAATCTAGGGCATATATTTGGAATTTCAGATCGGATAGGCATCGAGTTTATATATATGACGACTTCCTCAGAGAAGAAGTTTTAGATGTAGAATTAGAAAAAATTTTCGAGCATTGCTTTTTCATTGAAGTGGACTCTAAAGTAGATTCAGGCTTGTCATGCCATAGAGGCATCGATCTTGAAATTGAGGAGGATGAAAAAACAGGGGTAATTGAAGCGACTTATGAAATAAATCTAGAATTTGAAGAATGGGATGAAAGTTTCAGCATTCTGTCTTTTGGAAGTGAACTTTCTGAACTACCTGAATTGCAGTCCCATGAAAATATAGAATACTACCGCTCTGACGAAGACTTTGTGTCAAACGGATTTGGATTTAGATTCAAAAATTTAAACCCCTCTACTTCGATTTCAATGTTCTTGAATGAAACCTCAGAACTTGTTACTTCATTAATTTCGATAGCAAAGAAAAACCTGAAGAATAAAGGGAACAAAGTTCTGATAGAGTTGAAGTTAGAATCAGAAGTGAGAAGCCCTTGCGAACAGTATTTGATGTACTTTAGCCAATTCTTAGAAGATCTTGGGATTCAAGCTAAAAGTGAAATAATGCATCATAATGAGTTGACTCTTTTCTCGGTAATTCCTGATAACAAAGAGCATGCTCTTTCTGTAATTGCAGATTGCTTAGCTTCGTACCTATCATTGCCAACTGAACTTGAAGTTCATAAAAATATTGTAGTGCCACAAGATGTGGCGCTAATGCAGCTTGAAGCAAATATAATGCACTTAAGATCACAATTAATGTTGGCTAACTCAATAATTGAAGCGAAAGACACTTCAATTCAGAATTTAAAGCTATCAAATGAACAATATAAAATGAGTATTCCAGTTAATAATTCTCCTAAGCAGGAAAGCTTAGTTGGCGACTTAGTTAAAGTAAAAGAGTATCAAGGTAAGCTAATTTCAATTGATACTCCTCAAATTTTAAGAAGCCTCAAGCGTATACTAAGGCGTAAATAAAATTAACAAGTCGTTTAAAAGGACAAAAAACAGTTGGCTTTTGTTCCTTCGTCACTAACTTTAGCCAACAATTTTTGCCTCTTAACAGGGCGTTATAGCGAAATGGAGTTTAGGCTAATTTAGCTGAATAAGGAGATAAATCATGGTTCAGAAAATATCCTCTATCTTAATGGCAATTTTAGGGGCCTGGATATATCAACGATTTGACTCTCTCTTTGCTTTAATTCCAATTATCGTTGCAGTTTTAATGTATCGAGGCGCTGATCATGGAGTTTGGTTTTACTTTGATTGGGATTCTGATTCCGATTCCAGTTCTAACTTTGGAGGGAACAGTGATTCCGGTGGAGATGGTGGTGGGGATTAAATTCGCGATTACAAGGCAATTCAAGCGGGACAAACAACTGACTGTGCTCGTTCCTCGCTATTATCGTCAGCCATTTTAGCCACTTAGCAAGCGCTATATGCCTATGGAGGCTCTGCAAAACAGATGGAAATTCGTAATATTTCCTGGGAGCAAACAATCCCTCTTCGACAAAGTGTTCTTTGGCCAAACAAGCCACCTGAATATTGCCATGTTGATGGTGATAATGACGCAATGCATTTTGGTGCATTTGCTAATGATAAGCTTGTTTGTGTTGCTTCAGTATATATAACATCAGATAAAGCGCGTCTTCGTAAATTTGCAACTAAAACTGATTATCAAGGCCAAGGTATTGGCTCTCAAATGCTAAAGTTTATTCTTCACTCCTTCAATAATACCGTTGTAAAATTTTTTTGGTGTGATGCTAGAGAATCAGCTTTAAGTTTCTATCAGCGTTTCGGCATGCAGCCATACGGAAAGCGTTTTTATAAAGCAGAGGTTTCTTACTTTAAAATGGAAGTTGCTTTATCGTAAATTTAAAACGGCATGCAAGCTGTTCAAGCGGGAGAAAAGATAGTTGGAAAATATCGAAGTTACTTTAGTTAGCTCATTTACTGTAAATGGAAAAGGTGGAAATCCTGCTGGTGTTGTCTTTAATGCTGATAAACTATCAGATGCTCAAAAACTAAAAATTGCACAAACTGTAGGGTATTCAGAAACGGCTTTTGTTTCCAATGATGACGAAGTTGATTTTGAAGTCTCTTTCTTTACTACAACAGGAGAAGTCGACTTTTGCGGTCATGCTACGTTAGCTACTTTTTCTACTATGTACCACAAGGGTATTCTTACAGAAGGCTCTTATGTTCAACGCACGAAAGCTGGAATACTGTCAGTAACCATTGAGTCAAATGGTAAAGTAGTAATGGAGCAGCAATTACCTGAGAAAATAGATTGTTTTTCATATCAGGAAGTTTCTAAAGTTATTGGCATCGAAACTAGCATACTAGAAAGTACAAATTTACCTATTGAAGTTATTTCAACAGGACTACCCGATGTGATGATTCCTGTTCCTTACGGGTATTTAGATGAAATAGAGCCTGACGATGAACTTATCGCTGACTTTTGCAAAAAACATAAAGCTGTTGGTTTTCATGTTTTTGAGCTTTGTGAACCGGAAAGTATACTGACAGCAAGCTGTCGTAATTTCGCTCCATTGTTTGGTATTTCAGAAGAGTCAGCTACAGGAAGCTCTAGTGGAGCGTTAGCATGTTACCTTACAGAACATTTAGCTTTAGGCAGTGATTATGTTTTTGAACAAGGGAGAGCGATGAATTGTACTTCCATCATTACCGCATCTGTTAAATCTGAAGAATCAACGATAATCAATGTAAAAGTTGGTGGTTATGCTAGTAGCATTGGTACGATGGTAATTCCCTTATAACAAAACATAAAAGCAAAACTTATAACAGTTGGCTTGGTTCCACTTCACATTTTAATCAACAATTGAAAGCCTCTTAATGGGGCGTTCACAATAAAAATCTAATCCAACCTTCCAGTTAACTGTGATTGCTAATATCGAAATGTGCCAATATTATGCCTAACTAGCTGTATGATTAAGTTAGAATCAGTATCAAATTTTAGCCGTTACCGCCCTCCTTCTCCGTTTAACATTCTTGACAATTTAACAATTGATTGTGTATTTTCATTAATCGCGCCGAAGCCAAAGCGAATGCAACTAGGGACAACTAACTCATCGGTATAAGAGGTGTTCAGGTTGAATCTTCGCTATGTAGTGTTTTAATTTCCTGTCCTTTAACAAGCTACGACATATCGAACCAAATCGCCATTCCCCCCGTAAGCAAAGTAAAAAAGTTACATGAATAAAAAGGCCTTTTGTTTTCACAAAAGGCCTTTCATTTTCTTTGCTTATTTCACATAAGCTAGTTAATCGCGCTTATCATGCTTGCAGTTTTATTAAAGTTTTGCTGCATTAATTTCAGCATCTGCATTATCAAGTGCTAGCTTGTAGCCAAATGATACATGGTGATAGCGACCGTTAGTGTAATCATCGTGGATAGCAAAACCGAAGTTGTATACGGTGCCCGCTTCAATGCTTACATCGCCAGTTTTGTCAGAGTTAAGCTTACGCTTCACCATAACTGTCCATGTGCCGTTTTCAAGTGTTGCGTTAACTTCGCCACCTTGTCCACCATGCATTTGGCGCTCAGCTAAAATATAACCGTCTTCAACTTTACCTTCACCCGCTTTGTAGCGAACGATGTCCATAAATTTATTTGATTCAACAGCAGCTTTAATATCGTCTTCACCTTTTAACTGGTCCCAGCCACCAAGTGCTTTACCGCGACGACCTTTCAATTCAAGTTTCGTACGAGATTCTTTAGTGTACTTTGTTAAGCCATTACTAAAATCTAAACGTTTAGATAAATCAGAGCCCATTAGCGCGTCTTGTTCAGGCACAAATGGCATACCGTTAACATCAGCATGACAAGTACCCCAACAACCTGCTCGGTCAGCGTACTCAACATCATCCGTTGCCACCATAAAGGCTAACTTCATTGAGTTTGCAGGGTCCATTTTACCACCTTCTACAAACGGAGCAGGCGTATGGTCAGTTTCAGGCCAGCTGAATTTCAAGTACAAGTTTTCAGCGTCATGTGCAGCAATAATAGTAACGTCAAAGCTACCGCGTTTACCTGGAATTAATGCTGGGTCTTTAACTTTTTCACTTTCACCTGAAGCAATATTGTTACCAATATCAGCAACTTCTTCACCGTGACACTCTACGCAACGGTCACCTTTAGTGAATGCACGTTTACCACCATGTTTACGACCAAGTACCCATTCTATAGAAGCAGTACCTGGGTAAAATACGCTAATGTCAGCGCTGTTAGCTTTGCTCCAATCAACATTAATGTCGCTAGTGCTAGCAGATGCTGCTGTATTAGCTACTTTAGCTGCTGCTTTTGGCGCGGCCGTCATGTTACTTGTAGCATCGGCAACGGCTTTTTCAATTTGTGCTTGTACTTTAGCTTTCTCAGCTTCTTTTTCAGCTTTTAACGTTGCTTTTATAGCCGCTTCTTTTGCTTCAACACGTGCTAAGCCGTCTTTGTACATTTGAGGAACTTCACGGATGTATTCTGGGTTTGGTGCTTCAATCGCTTCTAGTTCTTCATCCGTTAATTTGTCTCTCACGCCGTGATGCGCAATACCTTTATGACAATCAATACAGGTTTGTCCTGTTTCAAAAGCATTTAAATGTTGCTTACGGGCACGAGGTTTTTGATATTCTGGGTTCATTGATTCAAAGTTATGACAGTTACGACATTCACGTGAATCAGTGTCTTTCATCGCTTTCCAAACACTTTTAGCTAGTGTGAAACGATGTTCATTGAATTTTTCTTTCGTGTCTAATTTGCCTGTTAACCAAGAGAAAACTTCTTTCGATGCTTGGATTTTACGAACCACTTTGTGGATCCAAGGTCTTGGCACGTGACAATCAGGACAACCAGCTCTTACGCCAGTTCTATTAGAATAATGTATGGTCGGTTTGTATTCTTGATAAACGTTGTCTTCCATTTCATGACAACCGATACAAAACTCGGTGGTGTTCGTTGCTTCCATTGCAGTGTTAAAACCACCCCAAAAGATAATACCAACGACAAAAAAGATCACCGCACCGGAAACCGTTGTACCAAGTATTAGCCGACGAGACCAAAAGCTGGGTTTATTTACTGTGTTATTTACCATAATTAACTCTTACAGAATAAAGCGAAAAAGCGTGGTTATGACAAGTGTCATAACCACTAACCTAAAATGACTAGGTGACATTTATGTGAGGAGAAAAATCACAGGTAATATCACCTATCAATTAAGTTGCTTACTAGGTTTTGTGGTTCATACGGTTAAATACGTTGAACTTACCTGTTGGCGTTGTTAAGCCTTTAATACGATGCTTCTCTTTAAGAGTTTTGGCATCATATACTACGATTTCACCTGTAGGGTTCTTCGCATCTTTACGGTTCCAAACTGAAACCCAAACTTCTGTGCCGTCATCGTTGAATTCCATGTGAAGAGCAGCTTTACCTTCTTCTTCTGTTACACGGATAGTTTTAACGATTTCGTGAGTATCTTTATCAAATACTTGTACAGATTGTTGAACTTCTGGCTCAGGGTGTTTCAGCTGATCAGCCCAAACGTATTGTGAAGTTTCGTGTGTACGAATGAATGCGCCAGCACCATCAGTTTCAACTTCATAACAAAGTTTCCACGCTTTATCTGGGTGACCGATTGGATCGTTACCCCAAACAGATACTAAACCAGTACCTAAGTGAGTAGTACCGCCTACAGGTCCACACTCTTTATCCATCCAGTTAGCACCAGGGCCAGGATGTGGTAAAGAATCAACATCGATTTGTGCTTCTAATTTACCTGTTTCAGTATCAACAATTACCATTTTGTTTGATGCGTTAGCAGCAATTTGGAAGTAGCGACCTGTTGGGTCATAGAAACCATCGTGTAAGAATTCAGATGATGCGATGCTAGTAATGGTTAAGTTGTCTAAGTCACTGTAGTCAACTTGCAACATTTGGCCAGTTTCTTTAACAGCAATTGTGAATTCTGATTTGTTAGGAGAAGTGTAAACAGCAGCTACACGTGCTTCATTAACGAATTCACCTTTTGTGTTGTAACCACGAGTTGAAACAACTTTAAGTGGGTTCAACGTTACAGCATCCATGATAACGAAATGCGCAGGCCAGTAACCACCAGCAACTACGTACTTTCCATCACCTGAAACAGCGATATCACGAGCGTCATATGCCATTTTAGTTTCAGCAACTAACATTTTCTCAGGTGTTTGCCATAAATCGATTTTGTTAACTTTACCGTCACGACCGATGGTGTACCAGAAACGACCGATATCTTCTGCATGGTCAATTTTATGGTGCTCAGTACCTTTGATTACATGAACTGCGTAACCTGTATCAATATGAGTAACAATTTTTTTAGTATCGCCATCAACGATTGCCGCAGTACCTGCATCACGTTCGATAACAACGAAGAAGTTTTTCCAGTTTAAACCGTGTAATGGTTTAGCTGGGTAGTCTTTCGGCGCAACATACTCTTTAGTATGAGAACGCATTTGCTCTAAAGACATTTCCGGTGGAACTGGCGGAGTCATTTGAATAAATGTTGCCATGTTTGAAATTTCTTGTTTAGTAAACAAGTCATCAAAGTTGTTCATGCCGCCTTCAGTACCTAGAGCAATAATCTTCTCTAGACGCTTTTGACCTTTTTTAAGCGTGTTTTTTGGTTCTAGGTTTTTACCTGTAGCACCTTTACGCAAAGTACCATGACAACCAGCACAACGTTGGAAGTACTGTAACTGTGCTTTTTCAAAGTCTGCTTCAGATAAAGTTGGCTCTGCTGCTGATACAGACATACTGATACCAGTAGCTGCCATACCAATAGCTAAACCAAGCGCTGAAAGACTATATTTAATCGTTTTCATAGGATCATCTCCGTTTACAATATTAACTAGCTTCATGTTTTAATGTGTGTGTTTCTTATCCATCTAAAATTTCTATCAGCTACTCTATTATTCCGATAAATCTAATAACGTAGACAATAAATAGACAAATTTGTAGTTTGTATAAATCGTATTAGGCTTTATTTTTCAGCGTCAATATTCGTGTATTTATGCTGATAAATTGCTCAAGCCAAGGACAAATATAAAGTAGTGTAACTATTCATTACTTCGCAAAGAAAAAACCTGATTCAGATCAAGTTTTAAAAACTTTAAAGCGGAATGCATTTACAACTTGATCGAGGTCAACAAATAAAAAGGTTTTACGGGAATCTGCTGCGATTCGTATTAGAATCATTAATAACTTTATAATTTAACCACATTTCGATATGAGTATTACTTATGAATAACCGCAGTAAATCTTTAATGTACGCCGCCATTGTTGGGTTAATTATTGTCGCCATTTTTTTAGGGTTCTTGTCTAGCCTAACGAACCCGATATCTTGGATACTTATAGCCGTACTTTTTTTAATTCCAATGTTTTATAAGAAAACAAAAAAAGCGAATGAAATGGTATGGAAAGACGAATACAGTGTCGGCATTGATAGCTTAGATAATGATCATAAAAAGCTGATTAGTTTGTTAAATCAATTCACCACTGCATATGACTACGCCATGAGCGAAGAATATGAGCGTGAAGCATTAAACGACTTGATAAGCTATACCAAATATCATTTTGAACGTGAAGAGCAACTGTTAGATCAACATGATTACCCAGATGTTGTAGCCCATAAAGCACAGCATAAAAAAATGATTGAACAAGTGAATAGCTTTATGGATTTATATAACGAAAAAGGTCATGACGCATTAAATGAAATCAGCGAATTTTTATCTAACTGGTTGATTAATCATATTAATGGTACAGATAAAGAATACAGCTCGCACTTAAACCAACATGGTGTGAAGTAATCGCAATATATTATTGCAGATAAAAGAAAGGGCCAGCGTTAACTGGCCCTATCGAGCATGAATAGTTTATTCATGCTCACTCTCAAACTCCCTGTTTTACTTCATCCTTGAAAATTTCCAATCCTTTTGGAAATAGTGATTCAAACCTATAAGGCAGTGCTAGCTTAGCGGCTTGTCTTTCCTTGCTATATTCATTTACTCATAATGCTATTTGACTCTAGAGAATTTGAGATCCTGGGCAAAAACCACCTAAAGAAAAACTACATAATTTCAACGAAGTATCGATAGAAATTTACTTTTAACTAGATATTCAACACTTGCTAGTTCTAGAGTTGCCTCCAGAAATAATACGTAGCCGTTGCTATTTACATTAACGCGAAACACACAATTTTCACAAAACATAAAGACTAAATATTATTTTTCCGTAGTCATCAAAAATGCTCTTTTTTCAGTTCAAAAAATAATGCATTTCCAATGTTCACGGGTTTAGTTGTGTTTATTTAACCGTTTTCGGCGACGCTTAAGTAAACACGGTACTAAGTCAGTTTAACGATATTATTGCCATCACCAAATTAACTTAATCCTGCTTAATGAACCTAGTATTAGCACTAAGCTCATATAAAATATGGCTGGTTAAAACTAATAACAAAAATAAAATAGAAACCTATTTACGAAATATCAGAAAACTAATTGGCAAATTATTATGCCCTAGAGCGCTATAAAAATGACGTTTTATCAAACTCGTGAAAATTCAAATAAACGTATTCATACAAACTTTAGCCAACTATTGGAGGGAATAGTTACTAAGCCTAGCTCTGTTAATTTCTACACCTGTACTCGTAAATAGGACCTATATTGCTTCATCACTGTCAAAACCTATAACTTCTTATTTTTGTAATACGAATTAACTTCGCACCACCTAAATAAGAATGATTCTCATTATCTATGATTTTATTGCAATGTCAATACCTAAATGAGAATTAATTGTATTTAGATATTAAAAGAGTAAACAACTGTCTTTGGAAGTATCTTCACTGCCAAATCGTTTTAGCGATTTTTCTACGTTTAATGACAGCCAATTACATCAATATAAATAGTCAGCACATAGGATAATGACGTGATAAACTAATGGTATTATTCAAATGCGATTAAGTAAATTCGTCGCTAAATCAGCAGATTAAAATAACTACAATGTCAAAAGAAAATACTGTTCACGATACAAACCAACCTACTATCCTTTGGCACGATTATGAAACCTGGGGCATAAATCCTAAGTTCGATAAGCCTTCCCAGTTTGCCGGTATTCGTACTGATTTAGATTTAAATATAATCGGTGAGCCTGAAATGTTTTATTGTCAGCCTCCACAAGATTACTTACCGCAACCTGAAGCGTGTTTAGTGACCGGAATTACCCCGCAAAAAGCGTTGCGAGAAGGATTGACTGAGGCTGAGTTTGCCGATCGCATTCATGGTTTATTCTCACAACCTAACACCTGTGTTGCTGGCTACAACAGTATTCGCTTTGATGACGAAGTCACTCGCTACTTACTTTATCGTAACTTTTACGACCCTTATGCACGTGAATGGCAAAATGGTAATAGTCGTTGGGATATTATCGATATGGTGCGAGCTTGCTATGCATTACGCCCTGAAGGTATTGAATGGCCGACTGTTGAGCGTGACGGTGAACAAGTGGTTAGTTTTCGTTTAGAGCTACTAACACAAGCCAATGGTATTAGTCATGAAGCAGCCCATGACGCAATGAGCGATGTTTATGCAACTATTGCCATGGCAAAACTGATAAAAGAAAAACAGCCGAAGTTATATGAATTTATTTTTAACTTAAAAAATAAAAAGCAAGTGGCTGAACTCATTGACGTTTATAACATGACACCAATTGTTCATACTTCAAGTAAAGTTTCATCCTTGCATGGTTGTACAAGCTGGTTTGCTCCCGTTTGCTATCATCCAGTTAATAAAAATGCCGTTATTGCGGTAGATTTAGCACGCGATCCTACGCCATTATTTGAATTATCCAGTGAAGAGATAAAAGCTCGCTTATACACCCGTTATGATGAATTGGCAGAAGGCGAATTACCAATTCCAATCAAGCTAATTCACTTGAATAAGTGTCCTGTCGTTGCGCCAGCAAAAACCTTATTACCTGAAAATGCTGAACGTTTAAGTATTCCTCGTGACTTATGCCTAGATAACCTTAAGCAATTAAAACAATTTTCTGAACTTAGAGATAAATTGACTGATGTATTTGCTAATAGTGATTTTGGTGATGAAACCGTTGACCCTGAGGTTTCCCTTTATGGCGGTAAATTCTTTTCACACAGTGATAAGGCACAAATGGAAATTTTGCACCAATTGCCACCAGAGCAGTTAAGCACACACCCTTTTCACTTTCAGGATGAAAGATTAGCGACATTATTATTTAGGTATCGCGCACGTAATTTCCCGTTAACCTTAACCGATAGCGAACAGCAGAAGTGGCAAGCTCATTGTCAAAACCGTATTCAATATGGTGCTAAAGGATTATTAAGTGCTGATGAGTTTATGATCAAGTTAGAAAATCTAGCTTTTGAGAATGAAAATAACACGGAAAAAATGAAGGTATTAAAAGCCTTATTCGAATATATTAATAAATAATAAGAAGCCTATTTGGGAGTTTATTGAGTTGGTTTCAGTAAACTCCTTCATTTAAATAACTGCCACCTTTTCATTCCCCCAAAATAGCACTCCTTCTCAGAAGACTTTACTCAAAGAAATAGTAAGTAACAGCACATTCAATTCCTGATTATTCTCACTTCTAGAGCCTTTACCGCCTGTTTATATGCAACTATTTAACTAACGAAAAAGCCAATATAATCACAAATAAAGCTGTTGATCTAAACAGAGTACATTCGCGATGAAATAGCTAAAACTTATCATCAAAGGTATGCTATAAACATTAGCAACATTAACCGCAGTAGTTTGAACAATATGAAAAAAGTATCTTTTATTGGCTTAGGTGTTATGGGCTTTCCTATGGCAGGTCATTTACAAAGCTCAGGTTACCAAGTAACCGTTTATAACCGTACTCAACAAAAAGCACAAGCTTGGGTAGAAATGTATGGTGGCGAAATGGCAGAAACTCCAGCAGCGGCGGCAAAAAACAGCGATATAGTTTTCGTGTGTGTAGGTAACGACGAAGATTTAAAGCAAGTTGTTTTAGGTGCTAATGGCGCTTTTTCTGGTATGAAAGCTAATACGATACTTGTTGACCATACTACCGCTTCTGCCACTGTTGCCAGAGAGTTGGCAGAGCAAGGTAAATCAATCGGACTTTCATTTTTAGATGCTCCCGTTTCTGGCGGTGAAGCCGGAGCAGTTAACGGTCAATTAACCATTATGGTAGGTGGCGAACAGTCGGCCTACGATGCAATTGAACCTGTTATGCAAGCATATGCCAAGTTTAGTAAGTTACTTGGAAAAATCGGTAGTGGTCAATTAGCAAAAATGATGAACCAAATTTGCATTGCAGGTGTTGTGCAAGGTTTAGCAGAAGCGTTGCACTTTGGGGAAAACGCTGGTTTAGATTGTGAACAAGTGGTAGAAGTCATTAGTCAAGGTGCAGCAGGTTCATGGCAGATGGATAATCGTCATAAAACGATGATCAAAGGCGAGTATGATTTTGGTTTTGCTGTCGATTGGATGAGAAAAGATCTCGACATCGCACTAACTGAAGCAAAAAATAATGGTTCAACGCTACCACTAACAGCATTAGTCGACCAATTTTATGCTGACGTACAAAAAAATGGCGGCAGTCGTTGGGACACTTCAAGTTTGCTTACCCGTTTATAATATCAAGCAGTAACTTTCTTTAATTAGGCGTAGTTTACTCACAAACTTCGCCTTTTTACTTTTACTTTTACTTTTACTTTTACTTTTACTGATAGTAAAACTTCAATTTATCATAATGAAAAACTTAGGCTTTATTTTATTTTTACTCTAGTTTTATCCCTGCTCTTCATTTGCTTTTAATCATACAACGCCCTGCTATCGCAACTATTCGTACAACTATTTAACTAGCGCATAAAGTGTGATTGTTGTTAATCTCAGAAAATTACCTTATTCTAGCGTTAATATTGATCCGACCAGTTGAACAGAATGACTCAAACTATTTACACCTTTGGTGCTGAAAACTTCAAAAATGAAGCGGTTGATTTTGCTAAGTATCAAGGCAAAACACTGCTAATTGTTAATACCGCTAGCGCATGTGGTTTTACTCCACAATATGCAGGCTTAGAAGCGCTTTATCAACAATACAAAGACCAAGGTTTTGAAGTGCTTGCTTTTCCATGTAACCAATTTGGTAAACAAGAAAAAGGCGATAACACTGAAATTAAGCAGTTTTGTGATCTTAATTTTAATATTTCATTTGAGCTGTTTAGTAAAATAGAAGTCAATGGCGAGAACACACACCCGTTATACCAACATTTAAAAAGTGAAGCGCCGGGTATATTAGGTAGCAAAGGCATAAAGTGGAATTTCACAAAGTTCCTCGTTAACAACCAAGGTGAAGTCATAAAGCGTTATAGCCCAACAACAAAGCCAGCAGATATTGCTGCAGATATCGCAGCGCTACTTTAATACTTACTTTATACAGCTAAATTCTACGAATAAAAAACCACAAGCAAAAGCCAGCGTATGATGCTGGCTTTTTAAGTTATAAAACGTTGTACTAAAATCATATTTTAATACAACTAATTTTACCTAATGCTTTTATCTTTTCGAGTCTAACGCTTGCTGAATTTTATTTAACTCTTCAGCACTATAGTCGCCATGCTGTAGCATTTTAATAATGCCTTTAGCGCCCATTTCACTGCCATGTTCAAATTTAAATATTTTATGATGTCCATCAGCCATCATTTCTTTAACAATGTGTTTTTCAATATCAACACTTTCACCGCCGTCACGCTCGATAATGATAACTTTTTCACTTTCACCTTCACTTACCCAACGCATCACTTCACCGCCATTGTCATGGTCCGCCAAAATGTGCACATTATCAGATAAATTGGTTAACTCTTTTAGCAGCTTTTCTTTTACTCCATCAGGTACATCAACCAAATAACTACTCAACTGCTCTTTATCGCTCAATGCTGTGTGAGGAATAGTAACGTTTACCATTTCACCATTGTCATGTACAAATAGTTTTACTTCTTTACCGTGCTCAGCTTCAATAGATATTTCACGCACTTCTGTGCGCAACTCGGTATTGTCTGTGGCCATTGCAATAGCAGACATACTGCTAATAGCTCCACCTAGCGAAAGAATTAAAGCAGCGGTAATTTTACTCGCTTTTTTACTGTTTAGGTTAAGGCTAAGATTTAATTTGTTAAGTAATGTCATTTGATAATTCCTTGTTGACTATTTTGTATTTCAATTTGCATTGATTAAATTAATGTACTTTCAACAAGGATATTGCCAGAACCATACCAAAACACTTTACCCACTATTAATCAACAACTTAAATAATTAAAAGTTAAATGTTCGAAAAAATAAATATCTTAATAGCCTGATATAAGGAACTCACTTTCCTGATATGGGGAAAGTTCGATGGAGGGATAAAGTCAGTTTATTAAGTGTTTGTTTTATTTGCTTTTAATATTCAGCACAAATTGGCATTATACTTGTAGTATTCGCAGTAACTTTCTCAACAACTCATAAAGCACACACATATGTCATTACGTAGTTACCTATTTAGCCTTATTGGCGGCCTTATAGTATTGCTCACCATTAGTCAGTTATTTTTAGTACGCTGGATTGAGCAAAACCTTGCTGAAGAGGTAAACATCAAAGCTAAGTTTTTCAGTGAGCAAGTTATAGAACTCGCACTAGAGGAATTCGACCAAGCAAGTAAAAACAATAAAGTGCTTCGTCATAAAATCATTAGAGAAAGTAATTCACCTCATGAGCCTTTTCGTAGTGAAGAAGAGCTAGAAAAAATCATTAAAAACATATCACCGAACATCAAATTTATTGAAAAAATTGATGGCACTGCGGCTAACAGCGAAAACAATGTCGTGACAATAGTGCAAGGTGAGTCCCCCGTTATTCAAAAAATTATTACTGAAAAAGTATCAGATAACCAAGACAAAACGAATACTAGTGGTGTTCAATCAACTACATACGAAAGTAGCAGTAATAATACTCAAGTGATCAGCGAGCGACATATTATTGGGCGAGAATTAAAGTCGCTAGTTGAAAAAATTCATAACGATAATAAAGTAACGTTAACTGATGATAATGATATTGCGGTATTCGTCCGCTCACCTGAAATAATCAGTGAACATTGGCTTGAACACGAAACTGAAATTCCACAAAGCGGAACGAGTAAACTGATTAATTACATTCAATGGATATTAATAATTTGTGGCTTGTTCGCACTTGTTATCGCCTACTGGCTAAGTGCAAAATTCAACCAACCACTGAAAAATTTAAGCTTTGGATTCAAACAGCTAGCACAAGGTGATTATACTCATCAAGTTGCTGAAGATGGTGTTAATGAGATCCGCGAAACCATAGTCCATTTCAATGATATGGTGAATCATCTTAGCGAACTAACACAAGCGGCAAAACATCATAGCGAAATTGCACATCTTGCCGAGCTAGGTGAAGTCAGCCGAGGCCTCGCCCATGCGTTAAGAAACCCAATACACACCATAGGGTTATCCATTGAGCAACTTGCGCAGGAGTCATTGTCACAACAACAGCGCCAAAACTTAGTACGCACAGTGCAAAATAAAATCACCCACATTGATAGCAATATAAAAGCGTTGTTAACCTTAACCACGACAGGGATCAGCCGCCAAGACAAAGTACCGCTGTTAGCAGTAGTACAAGATATACTACTTGAATATAAATCATGCCAAAACAAGCCTCAACACTTCACCATTAATGTAGCACCCAACATTGAATTGCTTGGCGCCGAATCGGAAATTCGCAGTATATTTCATACCTTAATTTATAATGCCTGCGATGCAAACCCGATTAACGGTATGGTGACAATTTCCGTTGAAGAACAGGAAGACAACAGTACTACGCTATACATTAAAGATATTGGTTGTGGCTTAGCAAAATCAGTAGAAAGTAAACTATTTCAACCGCACATATCAACTAAGCCAGAAGGTGCTGGAATGGGATTATATATCGCGAATCGAATCATATCACTACATTATCAAGGAAGTTTAGCCTTAGAAAACGCAGCTGACTCCGGCTGCATTGCTACTGCCCACTTTAATTTTAAGGAACATTCATGAGTGAAGTCGTTACTATCTTAGTTGTTGAAGATGAGCCAGACCAACGAGAGCTTATTTGTAATATTTTAACTGTTAGTGGCTTTAATGTTTTACAGGCTGACTGTGTGGAAAGCGCCATATTGACCATCAAAAAATCACCAATAGATGTGATTTTTTCTGACTGGAAATTAGCCGAATTATCAGGTATCGACCTGCTTAATTACTGCCGAAAAAATATTCCCGAAATTGGTTTTGTTATCGCGACAGCCTACGGCACTATTAATCACGCAGTACAAGCGCTTCAACAAGGCGCTGATGATTACATTCCAAAACCATTTAAGCGCCAAGAGTTATTATTAACAATAGACAAAGCACTAAAAGCAAAGAATCTTCGCGGGCAAAACAAAGAATTATCGGCACGCCTATCTGAGCAAAATAAGCTGGTGGGTATTGTTGGTAAAGCTCCTTGCATGCAAAAAGTTTATCAGCGTATTGATAAAGTGAGTGCAACGAATGCTACGGTACTTATTCTTGGTGAAAGTGGTACAGGTAAAGAGCTAGCAGCGCGCGCATTGCATGAGAAATCTGACAGAAAACATGAAAAATTTGTTGCCATAAACTGTGCAGCTATTGCTGAGTCAATTGCCGAAGCAGAACTATTTGGCGCAGAAAAAGGGGCTTTTACTGGCGCGAACACCCTGAAAGTTGGCCGGTTCGAAGCCGCAAACAATGGCACTATTTTTCTTGATGAAATTGGCGAGTTAAGCCCTAGTTTACAAGCGCATTTATTGCGTTTTTTACAAGAAGGCACTATTACCCGCCTAGGCAGTAACGATGAAATTAAGTTAGATATTCGCGTGATAGCAGCAACTCATCGAAATTTGCCTAAGGATGTCATTGAAGGGGATTTTCGTGAAGACTTATATTATCGCTTAAACGTAGTACCTATTAACATGCCACCGCTTCGAGAACGCCAGCAAGATATCGCTATTTTAGCGGATCATTTTATTGCTCAGCATGCAAAGCAATACAAGTGTGATGCGCCAAGTCTATCAAATGAACTATATCGCCAACTTCTTGATTACCATTGGCCAGGTAATGTTCGTGAATTATCAAATCGCATTGAACGCTATGTATTGTTAAATGATGAAAGCGAGTTAACACAAAACTTTACGACCAATCTTTCAAGCAATGAAAGAAGCGACGTACCTGCTTTTAATATGCCAGAACAAGGGTTTTGTTGGCAGCAATTCGAACGAGACTGCTTAGCAAGAACACTGACAATAAATCAGGGCAATAAAACCAAAGCCGCCAAATACTTGAATATGTCATATAAAGCATTTTTATATCGCTTAGAAAAATTCGAAATAAAAAGTTAGCACTCGCTTAATGATTGTCAGGGCATGTTTCTGTATTAGATTACTTAATTACCAAAGCTTTTTTTTAATTACCAATACGTATAATGCCCCGCCACATATGCTCTAAACTTAAGTCATGACATGCAATATCTTGGGTGTCATCAGGTTGCTCAAGTAATAAAGCTTGAGCTCGAAATGATTTATGAGGATGCTTGTATGAGTGCCATTTGGACCAACCATGCGAATCGCTTGATAGAATTAATCAACAGTAATAACGACACCCACGCTCATCTATATTTAGAGCAATTAATGCTGTTTCCTGTTGATATTCAAGATAAGATTATCAATGACGTGAGCAATTTAAAAAACTGCAACACTGATGATGTTGCAAATATCATTACTCAATATATGATGTTTGAAATGAAATAGTTGTAACACAATTACCTACTACTTCAACTGAAAATCAGTTTATAACCCTAACACTTACTAACGGCCAGCAGGCATGGAAATGTTTGTAAGTGTTAGTCGTATTTAAAATCTGCTACTCACCACTAAAACAGTAAGACCTATGTTGTTAACTGCTTGTCTCGCAGCAGCTTAATTTCATCTCGTACTGACGCTGCCAATTCAAATTCAAGATTTTGTGCATGATCCATCATCAACGATTCTAGTTCTTGCACTTTAACATCTATTTCTTTAGTCGTTAGCGTATCGTACTTAGCTTCAGGCTCTGCAGCTTTCGCCGCATACTCTGCTCTAACCTTACCACCTTCTAGATCCATTACATCGGCAATAATGCGCTTAACACCACGAGGGGTTATATTATTATCTATGTTGTATTGATGTTGTTTTGCACGGCGCCTTTCGGTTTCGTCAATTGCTTTTCGCATTGAGCCCGTAATGCGAGCAGCATAAAGAATTGCACGACCATTAATATTACGCGCAGCTCGTCCGATAGTTTGGATAAGAGAACGCTCAGAGCGCAAAAATCCTTCCTTGTCAGCATCTAGAATGGCAACTAGCGAAACTTCTGGCATATCTAAGCCTTCGCGCAGTAAGTTAATACCAACCAGTACATCAAACTTTCCTAAGCGAAAATCACGAATAATTTCCACACGCTCAACGGTATCAACATCAGAATGTAAATAACGAGTTTTTACTTGATGCTCATCTAAGTAGTCAGTTAAATCTTCTGCCATGCGTTTGGTTAACGTCGTAGCCAGAACACGTTCATTAATTTTTACACGTTTGCGAATTTCAGAAAGTAAATCATCAACTTGAGTGTCAACTGGGCGAACTTCTATTTGTGGATCAAGCAAGCCCGTTGGCCTTACCACTTGTTCAGCAATTTCTCCTGCCGACTTTTCAATTTCGTAATTACTTGGTGTTGCTGATACATAAATAGTTTGTGGCGATAACGCTTCAAACTCTTCAAACTTCATTGGGCGATTATCAAGTGCAGAAGGTAATCTAAAACCATATTCCACAAGATTTTCTTTACGAGAACGGTCACCTTTATACATAGCACCAATTTGCGGTACGGTAACGTGTGATTCATCGATAATCAACAGACCGTCATCAGGAAGATAGTCAAACAATGTCGGTGGCGCTTCACCTGCCCCTCTTCCCGATAAATAGCGAGAATAGTTTTCGATGCCTGAGCAATAACCTAGCTCCGTCATCATCTCAATATCAAATTGAGTTCGTTGTACTATTCGTTGCTCTTCTACTAACTTATTATTTTCTTTCAGTTGTGCGGAGCGGTCTTTTAATTCAATTTTTATTCTATCAACAGCAGCAAGTATTTTTTCACGAGGCGTTGCATAGTGCGTTTTTGGATAAACCGTAACTCTAGCTACCGTGCGCTCAACTGCCCCTGTTAAAGGGTCAAATACGCTTATACGCTCAATTTCTTCATCAAATAACTCAACACGTAGTGCCATGCGGTCTGATTCAGCTGGGAATATATCGATAACGTCACCACGTACTCTATAAGTGGCTCGCTGAAAAGCGACATCATTACGAGTATATTGTAGTTCTGCTAATCGTCTTAAAATGTCACGCTGATTGATAATGTCGCCGACACTGATATGCAACATCATTTTCAAGTAAGAATCAGGATCACCCAAACCATAAATAGCCGACACAGAAGCAACAATAATAACATCTCGTCGCTCTAGTAAGGACTTAGTTGCCGACAAGCGCATTTGCTCAATATGTTCGTTTACAGAGGCATCTTTTTCAATAAAAGTGTCTGTTGTAGGAACATAAGCTTCAGGCTGGTAGTAATCATAATAAGAAACAAAATATTCAACTGCATTGTTAGGAAAAAATTCTTTCATTTCTCCGTACAATTGTGCCGCTAAGGTTTTATTTGGCGCTAACATCATCGTAGGACGATTTAGTTTTTCGATAACATTAGCAATGGTGTAGGTTTTACCTGAGCCTGTAACACCTAACAAGGTTTGATGGGCAAGCCCGGAATCAATGCCATCAAGTAATTTAGCAATTGCCGTTGGCTGATCGCCACTTGGAATATAGTCTGAATGTATTTTTAATGCTTTCATCAAGCAGCAACCTCAACCGTTTCTCGGCCTTCCTTGCATTGTTTGTTAAACAAACCGTAAGAAATTACCGCCATTACAACATTACCAATCAAGGCGCCGATAAAGAAACCTTCAAGACCAAACCATAAACTCCCCAAATAGGCAGCAGGTACATAACAAACAAATAAACGAACAATGCTTAGCATTAACGCAACCATTGGCTTATGAAGCGCATTAAATGACGAATTAGTTAGGATGATTACACCTTGTAAACCATAGCCTAATGGTAAAATCCAAATGAAAAGTTTAATAATATCGGCTACCGCTTGTTCTTTAGAAAATACATCAGCAATGAAAGGAGCAGCTAACACTAGCACAATATAAATAAGTACTTGCCAACCTAAAACGAACTTTATTGATGTTTTATAGCCTTCTGCAACGCGCTTCATGTTGCCGGCACCGAAGTTTTGACTGATAAATGGCGGTAAAGTCATCGACAAAGCCAATACAACTAAACAAGCAATAGATTCAATTCTAGAGCCAACACCAAATGCAGCAACAGCAGATTCACCATACTTTGCTACAATGGCAGTTAATACGGCAGCAGCAACCGGCGTTAGCATATTCGCACCAGCTGCCGGTAAACCTATATGTAAAATACCACGCGCTGAAGTAATAAAGTCTTTAACCGACATTAGCTTACTATGAATCAGCCCTCGTTTAACGCTTAGGATATATAGTACATAGCCCAAACCGAATATCCATGAAACTGAAGTCGCAATGGCTGCACCTTGAATGCCCATCGCAGGCACAGGGCCAAAACCAAAAATAAAAATTGGATCTAGCACTGCATTTATCAACCCTGCACTGCCCATAATTAAACTCGGGGTTTTAGTATCGCCAGACGCACGTAACACCGCATTACCTATCATAGGCCCGATTAAGCAAATACAGCCTAGAAACCAAATATCCATATATTGATGAATTAAAGGTAATAGAACTTTGCTTGCTCCTAGCAATAAAAAAGTTTCATCAATAAGAAGGTAACCAATTACCGCTAGAATACCGACAATAGCAGCGGCCAAATATAATGCGCTAGTGGCTAAGTTTTTTGCAGACTCTTTATCACCTTTGCCGAGTGCTCTTGCAATAACCGCTGATGTACCTATTCCTAAGCCAATGGTTAAACTAATTACGGTAAAGGTAATAGGAAAAGTAAAACTAATAGCCGCTAATGGTTGTGTACCTAATAAACCAACGAAAAAAGTATCAACTAAGTTAAAAGTCATTAATAAAATCATTCCGTAGATCATCGGAACAGTCATATTTTTTAACGTTGGTGCTACAGGGTCTTCAAGTAGGTTGATTTGGCGATTTTTTTTAGTTTTGGTCATTAATTTTTTCAAATGTCGAGATAAATAGAATGCATTCTGCATTGTAAAAGATAGTGATTAGACTCGCTATGTAAATATTGTAATTAAGATAATAAAGCTATTTAATTAAAAAATTATTTGTTTGAGTAGAATTTAAGCTACCTCACTTTTCGTAGAAACACACAGAAAATGTGAGAAAAGTCACCCCTGCACAAAAAACACACGACCATGTTAATAAACACAACAAATAACACTTAACAACCTGTTATATAAGAATATTACTAGCACCATAAGAAAACAATGGTTTAGCTGCAAGCCGCATTATACCGTTTAGGTTACTTAATTTTACACTTTAACCCACACAGTTATCCACAGATTAAGTGGATAACTGTACTTTCCAAACCCGTTTCCCCACGCTGAATGCTTTTCAATCAAAATCAGGAGAAAATCTCTCAACTTTGCTTGCAATTTAAGCAAACAATCAATTAAATGATTTTTTTCTAAATTTTGTGTTGACAGTCTGCCTAGGTGCCTTTAATATTCCGCCCCGTTAGCCACTAGCGGCTTTCAAAACAATTCCTCAATAGCTCAGTTGGTAGAGCAACGGACTGTTAATCCGTTTGTCCCTGGTTCAAGTCCAGGTTGAGGAGCCAAATTATTAAATAATGGCTAGCAATTTATTGTTAGCGGTTATGTTAGAAAAGAACAATTCCTCAATAGCTCAGTTGGTAGAGCAACGGACTGTTAATCCGTTTGTCCCTGGTTCAAGTCCAGGTTGAGGAGCCACATTAAAAAACCTGCTTTTTAGCAGGTTTTTTTTCGTTTGAAATTTGGTAGTACTTATCCTTAAAAACCTACAATAGCTCAGTTGACAGAGCAACGGACTGTACTCTTATAAAATTAGCGTTTGTCCCTGGTTCAAGTCCAGGTTGAGGAGCCACATTAAAAAACCTGCTTTTTAGCAGGTTTTTTTTCGTTTGAAATTTGGTAGTACTTATCCTTAAAAACCTACAATAGCTCAGTTGACAGAGCAACGGACTGTACTCTTATAAAATTAGCGTTTGTCCCTGGTTCAAGTCCAGGTTGAGGAGCCACATTAAGAAACCTGCTTTTTAGCAGGTTTTTTTTCGTCTGAAATTTGGTAATACTTATCTTTAGGTAATCTACAGTTGGTCGAGCAACGGACTATACCCACAATAAATAGGGGCTACATATCTCCAATTGCTTTACGCATCTAATATATACCCAACCTACTCTTTCAATGAATGATAAATTTTTCTCTGAAAACAAAAAAGCAGCAATTAAACAATTGCTGCTTTGATAATTTATAAATATGTCTTAGATAAGCACTAACTAGTTAGTGGCTAGCCTTCGACAGTAATTATATAACTAGCGTTTAAACTCTGAAGTTTTGCTCCATTTCGGCCAAACACCTTCGTTAGATAGCTCATAGCCAATTTCAAAGAAAGCTTTCATATCTTCAACCGCACCAGAAAGATCCCATTGTTCATTATATTCATCACAGGCATTGTGATAACACTTAGCTAAAATAGGATTCAATACTTCACGTAAGGCTTTAGTTGCGGCATCAACAGGCTCTGGACCACTCTTAGCATAAAGAGCTGGGATACCGATATTGGCAAAGGCGAAATGATCTGAACGATAGTAAATACCTGCCGCCGGACGAGGATCACCTGAAATAATGCGACCTTGCTTTTTAGCTGCAACTGTTAAGTATTCATCAAGTTGTGACTGACCTAAACCATAGACAGAAACATCTTTACTACGGCCATTAACGTTTAATGCGTCCATATTAATATTAGCAACAGTTTTAGCTGCAGGGATCACAGGGTTTGCAGCATAAAATTTAGAGCCTAATAAGCCTTGCTCTTCTGCAGTTACCGCCATAATAGTAATTGAACGCTCAGGTGCTACAGGTAATTTCGAAAATGCTTCAGCCACTTCAATTAGAGCTGCAGTACCTGATGCATTATCAACGGCGCCATTATAAATTTGGTCGCCATCTTTACTGGTATCTTTACCTAAATGATCCCAATGTGCCGTATAAAGAATATGCTCATCAGGTTTTACGCTACCTGGTAAGGTAGCAATGAAGTTATATGATGTTGATTTTTTAACAGTATTTTTCACAGCAACAGAAGCTGTTAAGTCTCCCATATCAACATGGTAGCTACCTTTAGCAGCTTTTGCTTTTGCTTGTTCAAAGTTTAAGCCTGCATTTGCAAATAACTCTTTCGCTACGTCGGTATTAACCCAACCTTCAACAGCAACACGCCCTTTATTAAGGTCTTCACGAACAAAACCAAATTGAGGCCCAGTCCATGAATGTTCAACCACTGACCAACCATATGATGCTGGTGCAGTTTCATGAATTATAATTGCACCTTCAGCACCTTGACGACTCGCTTCTTCATATTTATATGTCCAACGACCGTAATATGTCATGGCGTTGCCATTAAATAATGCAGGATCTTTAGTGGCAAAACCTGGGTCGTTCACTAAAATAACAACCGTTTTGCCTTTTACGTCCAGTCCTTCATAATCATTCCATTGGTACTCAGGCGCATTAACACCATAGCCAACAAAAACTAGTTCAGAATCTTTAAGTTGCTCAAAATCACTAATGCGGCTTGAACCCATAACCATATCATGACCATATTGATAATCTTTACCACCAATCGATAAAGTCATTTCTGGCGACGCTTCGATAGATACCATAGGCACAGCTTGTAAAAAGCTATCACCGTTGCCTGGTTTAAAACCAATAGCTGTTAATTGCTTAGTTAAATAATCAAGCGTAAGTTCTTCACCTTTACTCGATGGTGCACGACCTTCAAACTCATCTGAGGCAAGTACTTTAATATGTTCGGTAAGCTGTTCTTTATTGATACTATTATAGCTTGCGGTAAAATCGCTAGCGGTATTAGTTTGCTCAGTATTTTGCGTACCACAGCCAGTTATAACCGCTGATGTAAGCAAAGTTAAAGCTAATATTTTTTTCATGTTTTTATTCTTAAGTTGCGAATGACGCAACGATTATAAACAAATACAGACCAAATTAGGTAGGTCTAATGAACAAATTAATACACCTAAATATTCACCAGTAAATCGATACATTTATTTAACAAATTCATTCTATTGACAAGCAAATATAATCACAGAGTTTATAGCCTCAAATAAATGGAAAAAATTGCTGCCTTACTCTTTGATATAAATCATATTTGACCACGTTTAATGTTGCTACTATGCTAACGTTTTCAATCAATAGGTTAATTGCTATGCCACTTTCCCGTAAAAGAAGTACACAACATAAAGTTTACATTCCGTCTTCAGCTCGTGAAAATCAATATTTACTCGCCAAATTTAATATCACCGAGCAATTAATTGAAAAAATTGCGGGCGCTGTCGATTTAAATAGCGACCAACCATTTTTACCGTTTTATAAAAAATTGTCAGAGATGTTCTTTAAAATTAACGAAGAACTCGATATTGAAAGTGGCCAATTTGTTGCCAATGACAAATTTACCCGTATTCGATTTAGCCCTGAAAAAATAACCGCTCAAACTGAACAGCAAATTTTATTCCTTTATAACTCTCGTTATCACTTTAGCCAAAGTGCACATTACGACGGTCATAAACAAGCAAGTAAAATTCATTTAGTTTTTCTAGCCAATGGTGATGAAGTAAGACACAATTCTGCAATTTTTCATCAAAAAGTATTGACTGCGATTACTAAATTTACAGAGCAAACAGGTATCAGTACCGATGAAATGCGTGTATGTGATCACCAGCATTTAACCTATGATTTGTTTGCTAAAGACAAAGGTGTTCAAGGTAATCAAGTTCATAAACTGCGCAGTATTTCAAATCGCTATGCCCCTGATGATATTTCATTACCAGAAAACACTGATGAATTGACTTACGCTATTGTTGATATGCCAATCAACCGCCGTTTACGTAACTTAGTTGAGCTCGACCATAGTGAAGGTGAAAATTACAACCCACTTTATAACTTTATTGCTGACGCCTTTATTAGTGCAGCTAAAAAGCATCACTTAAATAATGGTGCTGTAATTGCGAATGGTCTAGTGCCTATTGTTCGTCGTAGTGATGATGAAAATACCATCGCGAAAGGCGAATTAATCATGCTGGGTTATAACCCTAAAAACACCAGTGGCGGTTACACATGCAAATGGGCTGCTGATCAATTAGTTGATAGTGTGCAATTTGTTTTTGTTGCCAGTGAGCAAGATAAAACAAGTCATGGCTTTGGTAAATTCCTTGTGCAAATTGAGCATGCTTTACATAGCATCGCTGAAAAGCTTGAATACGTGAATGATAAAGAAGAGTTAAATGTGCGTTTTCATCAGCATATTGGCTTTTATCAAGAAAAGTAAACACCACTTACTAAACATTATTAAAACGTGGCTAATACCACGTTTTTTTATTTCTACCTTTTAACTACGAAAGGCGATTAAATTACAGTACCATTCAACTCTCTTAGTATTTTATTTCTATTAATCACCGATAGGTATTCAAGCATTGATTGACTTCACTTTGTTAAGCCTTTTTATCCCAACATTTTTCATTGTTAGCATAACACCGGGCATGTGCATGACTTTAGCCATGAGCTTAGGCATTACCATAGGCGTAAGAAAAACATTTTGGATGATGTATGGTGAACTATTAGGAGTCGCAACAGTCGCTATTGCTTCTGTGTTAGGTGTTGCAACATTAATGAGCAAACTGCCAGAATTGTTTCAGGGCTTTAAAATACTTGGTGCGCTTTACCTTGCCTATGTTGGTATTAATATGTGGCGAGCGAAAGGAAAGCTCGCACTTTCTGCAGAACAAAATACTCAATCAATTAATAAATCAAGTTTATTCAAACAAGGTTTTTTCACTGCAATTGCTAACCCAAAAGGTTGGGCATTCATGGTATCGCTACTTCCGCCCTTTATTAATCCCGATTTACAACTAGCTCCTCAGTTAAGCATGCTAGTAGCCGTAATATTACTATCTGAGTTTATTTGCATGACGATTTACGCCACTGGCGGAAAAACTATTGGCAAAGCGTTAACGCAGCGAAATAACGTACAATTACTTAATAAAGTATCGGGTAGCTTGATGATTATGGTCGCGATTTGGTTAGCAACTAGTTAATTATCCTTGTTAACAAGGAAGCAACTGGAACCAATAATTAATGCCAAAACAGAACTTAGCTACGATGACTGACGATAGTTAGCATTTTTGTATAGTTTTTTTTGTCATTATCAGTAAAGATTAGCCATATTTTCCAAGTCATTTTTTCAGCAGAGCAACTACCGACTAATACTTCGCCCTGAAAGGCTTGAATGTTGTTTTGACTCATTGATTCGGCATTGTCGGCAACTGTACCTGTAGATACCGCTTTTACATTACCTGTGCTATCCGCATTTATGCTTTTTTCTAAAAGCAAAGGGATTTTCCCCATAAACATATCAACACCTTCCATATAGCCACTAACGGTATTGATAGTTTTAGCGCCGGTATAATTTACAGAAATGTTAAATGCTTGTTCTGCAATTATCTTATCTACATCAAACAACACGTTGACACGCCCTTCTGCTACATCAAAAAAACACTGACTTTGTTGTTCGATACATTGCATCTTACGAGCGGGTTCATTATTTTCTTTACTAGCCTGAGCATTTTCGCCATTACAGGCTGAGCCCAAGATTGTCAGTGCGGCGAGTAAAGCGCTAGTCGTTAATTTTCTAATATTTATCATTAGCAAAGCTATAGGTAAGTTCTTTGTTGGTAATGATACCCAAAACACGGTGATATTTATCACTTTTTTAAGCGTTATTTTTGATTTGAAACAAATCTCGTTTCATTCGCTGTTGCTATAATTTTGTGCATTATCACCTTTATTAATCCTGATACTTAATAAACGACCAAGTGACAGTAGGCTACAAAATGACAATATGCATTAAGGTTAAACAACCTAACACTAAATACATAGACTGCGACAGTTGTTCAATGCAACCGGTTTGTTTGCCGTTAAAAGCGGGGAAAACGGAAGTGTCGATTATGGATAGCTACTTATCTAAACGTAATATCGTCACTATTTCTACGCCCTTGTTCCAAGAAAAAGAAGCAGCAAGCGCTATCTATGCTGTATGTTGCGGCAGTTTTAAGCTGACTGAAACATCACCTGAAGGTAAAGAGAAAGTCATCGGTTTTCGCTTTCCTGGTGAGCTTATTGGTGAAGATGCCATTCACACCGAACACTATAATTACAACGCTGTTGCTGTTGGCAACACCACCGTATGTCGAGTGGATTTAGATGAGCTTAAAGAATGCGGTAAATTGATGCCTGAATTACAGCTAAGTTTAATTTCCTTGTTGAGCAAACAAAACTCGATGTTACGTGAGGAATTTACTTCTGTTGTTGCAAAACACACCGCAGAAAGTCTATTAGCAGCGTTTATTCTCAATATGCTAAAAAGAAATGCTCAATATCAAGAAACTGAATCCAAGCTGCATTTACCCGTTGGTCGTGATGTAATTGCCAATCATTTAGGTTTTCGCCGCGAAACGTTAAGTCGTATATTTTCTAAGTTTCAGCAAAAAGGTTTACTTTCTATTCAAGCAAAAGATATAGAAATATTGGATTTACCTGGCTTGCAAGATGTTGCATACAATTGATAATAATAGCTTTTATAATGTGTTGCAGATAATCACTCAGCACATTATTATTTTCAACCACCTGCCATAACGATTAAATTTCAAACAACTGTTATCTCGCTGTTTTTCATAAACTAGCCTACCTTTAAGAGTAACTTTTCGCTTCAAGTCTATTAATCATAATTTTTGTTTTTTAAATACCGTACAAGATTACGGCAACTTCGTTTTTTTTATTGATTTAAATCAAGCTTTGCAGTTGATTTATATCATACGCGAAAGGTAAAATTACAGTGAATTTGAAACAGCTCGTAACAGAGTGTGACATTTATCACTGCTTCTCAGCAATTTATAATAAAAATGAAGAATTTTTATGCTTTATTGCAAAATCTAACCAAGTAACGGAACAATAAAAATGACAACAACGCTTGATCATCCTTCCTATAACTTCAATGTGGTGCGTCAATTCACCGTAATGACAGTTATTTGGGGGATCGTTGGTACTCTAGTAGGTGTTCTTATTGCAGCACAATTAATTTGGCCTGCATTAAACTTTGAAACACCATGGTTAACATATTCTCGTCTTCGTCCACTGCATACCAATGCGGTAATTTTTGCCTTTGGTACCAGTGCCCTGTTTGCTACTTCATATTATGTTGTTCAGCGTACATGTAAAACGGCTCTATTTGGCGGCAAGCTTGCGTCATTTACCTTTTGGGGCTGGCAAGCGGTTATTATTCTTGCAGTAATAACACTGCCACTTGGTTATACATCAAGTAAAGAATACGCTGAGTTAGAATGGCCGATTGATATTTTAATCGCCGTGGTATGGGTGAGTTACGCTATTGTATTCTTTGGTACTTTAGTTAAGCGTAAAACGTCACATATTTACGTAGCAAACTGGTTCTTTGGTGGTTTCATTATCACCGTTGCAGTATTGCATATCGGTAACAGCATGGTTATTCCTGTATCGATGATGAAGTCCTATTCCATCTACTCTGGCGCTATTGATGCCATGATGCAGTGGTGGTATGGACATAATGCCGTAGGCTTCTTATTGACTGCTGGTTTCTTAGGCATGATGTATTACTTCGTACCAAAACAAGCTGAACGTCCGGTTTACTCTTACCGTTTGTCAATTGTACACTTTTGGGCACTAGTTTCTCTTTATATTTGGGCTGGTCCGCATCACTTACATTACACTGCACTGCCAGATTGGGCTCAATCTGTTGGTATGGTTATGTCTATCGTATTATTCTTGCCATCTTGGGGTGGTATGATCAACGGTATTATGACGTTATCAGGCGCATGGCATAAACTTCGTCATGATCCAATTCTACGTTTCCTAATCGTTTCATTATCTTTCTACGGTATGTCTACGTTTGAAGGCCCAATGATGGCGATTAAATCTGTAAACGCACTTTCTCATTACACTGACTGGACTGTTGGTCACGTACATTCAGGCGCGTTAGGTTGGGTTGCTATGGTGTCAATTGGTGCAATGTATCACTTAATTCCAGTGCTATTTAACCAAGGCCGTATGTACAGCATTCGCTTAATCAACATTCACTTCTGGATGCACACAGCTGGTATCGTTTTATACATCGTTGCTATGTGGATTTCTGGTGTAATGCAAGGGTTAATGTGGAGAGCGGTAAATACTGACGGTACGTTAACTTACAGTTTTGTTGAAAGTTTAACGGCGTCTTACCCATTCTACTTCATCCGTTTTGTTGGTGGTGTATTGGTTGTTCTAGGCTTCTTATTAATGGCTTACAACATGTTTAAAACTATTGGTGCTAAAGACGGAAGTCTTAAGCCTGTTGAAATAGCTTAAGGAGTCAGACCATGATCAACAAACACGAAAAAGTTGAAAAGAACGTTGGCTTATTCTTTATCTTTACTATTTTTGCTATCAGCATCGGTGGTTTAGTTGAAATTACGCCGCTTTTCTTCCAAAAAGCTACTACAACTCCGGTTGATAACTTACGCCCTTACACAGCCTTAGAAATGGAAGGCCGTGATGTTTATATTCGCGAAGGTTGTAATGTTTGTCATAGCCAAATGATCCGTCCATTCCGTGCGGAAACAGAGCGCTATGGCCATTACTCAGTTGCGGGCGAGCAAGTTTGGGAACATCCTCATTTATGGGGTTCAAAACGTACAGGTCCAGATCTAGCCCGTGTTGGCGGTCGTTATAGTGACGATTGGCATCGTGCGCATTTACTTGACCCTCGTTCTGTAGTTCCTGAGTCAAATATGCCTTCATTTAAGTGGTTAGCTGAAAATACGCTAGACGGTGAATTAACCGGTAAGAAATTATCAACGTTTAATTTCCTAACACGTAATCGTAGCCATAAAGACGAGCAAGGCAATGCAATTCCTCTTTACTCTGAATCTGAAATTTCTGGTGCTAAAGCAGCAGTTAAAGGTAAGTCAGAGATGGATGCATTGATTGCATACTTGCAGTCTCTTGGTCATGCGTTGAAATAATGATGATGGATTACGGCACGCTTAGAGGGCTAATTGCCCTATTAATATTGGCACTATTTATTGTCATTGTGGTTTGGTCATATTCAAAAAAGCGCAAAGGCGCGTTTGATGAAGCGGCAAATTCAATTTTCGAAGAAAAAACGGAAATGAAACACAACGACAAAAATAACAAACAGGAGACTAATAATAATGTCTAGCTTCTGGAGTATTTGGATTTCGGTTCTTACCTTAGGCACATTAGTAGGTTGTTACTTAATACTACGCATGTGTTTAAAGAACTTTGCAGGTGTTGAAGAAGGTGAGTCTATGGGCCACAGCTTCGATGGAATTGAAGAATTAAACAACCCACTACCAAAATGGTGGAGTACTTTCTTCTTGTTAACAATCATTTGGGGTTTTGGTTACTTATTGCTATACCCAGGTTTAGGTAACTTTGAAGGTCTATTAGGCTGGAAAAGTTCAAACCAAGGCATTTTGAATTTATCTGAGTCAAAAGCGAGTGTTATTAACGCGAAAGAATCAGGTATGTTAGTTCAATATGATCGTGAAGTTGCAGCTGCTGACGCAAAATATGGCCCAATTTTTGAGGCTTATGCTGCGCAAAGCATTGAAACTTTAGCTGGTGATGAAGAAGCACTTAAAGTAGGTCAACGCCTATTTTTACAAAACTGTTCACAATGTCATGGCTCTGATGCTCGTGGTACTACAGGTTTCCCTGATTTAACTGATAAAGACTGGTTATACGGTGGTTCACCTGAAACAATCAAAGCAAGTATTATGCATGGCCGTAAAGCTAATGGCATGATGGCTTGGAGTGCTGCATTAGGTGGCGAACAAGGCGTTAAAGAAGTTGCTGCGTTTGTTATAAGCTTGAGTGGCCGTGAAGTTGATGCTACAGCCGCAGAAGCAGGCAAAGCTAAATTTGCCATGTGTGCAGCTTGTCACGGCGCTGAAGGTAAAGGTAGTGCGGAAATGGGTATTCCATTAGGTGCACCAAACTTAACAGATAACGTTTGGTTATATGGTGGTTCTCCACGCGCTGTTGAAACGTCAATTGCTAACGGTCGTGCCGGTGTTATGCCTGCGTGGGATAAAATCCTAGGTGAACAAAAAGTTCACGTGATCAGTGCTTATGTTTACAGCTTATCGCAAAAGTAAAACTCATTTATAACAAATGTGTTTACGACTAAAAACAAAGCCTTGGTGTTTAATTACACCAAGGTTTTTTTTATGTTTACGTTACAATTAAACTTCATCAAATTAACGCTTTTTTAATAGTGCCTATTTAAGAAAGGTCGTATAATGTCGGCACTATCTGCAAATAAGAAAATTTCATGAAAACATCTTGGTACCAAGAGCCTTGGGCATGGCTTGTATTTATATTGCCTTTTACCGCAGTAGTTGCTGGTATTGCAACTTTCATTATTGCCAATACAAACCCAGACACCTTAGTTATTGACGATTATTATAAAAAAGGTAAAGCGATTAACCTTGAGTTAAGTAAAGTTAAACACGCGCAAAAATTAGGTATGCGCTTTGGTTTAAAGCTAGTTGGTGATCAACTTACTATTCGACCAACCGGTATTGAAAAAGAATTTCCATTATTAAATGTTAATTTCTATCATCCAACCTTAGCTGACAGAGACTTTTATTTAGCATTAACCGCTGATGGTAATGGTAATTTCACCCACTTTTTTGAGTCTGACCAAGACACTTCAGGTAAATGGCGCGTTACTATTAGCCCTTTTGAAGACCATTGGAAAATTCAATCGGTGATCAATTTGCCACAATCAGAATTCATTGATATTACGCCGACCCCAACTGAAGCAAAGTAATGAGCCGGTATTAGTGAGCATTTATTTATGAGTTTGGGTTGTTTTCATTGTGGTGAAGTTGTTCCCAATGGCATTGATTTACATACAAAAATAGATAATAAAAGCCAGCCAATGTGTTGTATTGGCTGTCAAGCTGTGGCGCAAACCATTGTTGATAATAATTTAACAGACTACTACCGCTTCCGCAGTGCCCCCGCACAAAAAAGTGATGTGCTTATTCCTGAGCAATTACTACGTAATGAAATTCTCGATGATGAAAACCTTCAGAGTGAGTTTGCCTATTATCATGACGGTTTCAAAGAAACCATATTAACCATTGAAGGCATAAGTTGTTCAGCCTGTGCTTGGTTAATTGAAATGCAGGTCAGCAAACTTAGCGGTATTAACAAAGTTAATGTCAATGCAACCACGCAAAGAGCGACAGTGCAGTGGCAAGAAGAGCAGGTAAAGCTAAGTGAAATTCTTAGCCTGATTGAAAAAATTGGTTATCATGCCCTACCATTTAAGGCCAGCACAGCTGAAGAGATAAATAAAAAACAAGCTAAGAGCTTCATTAAACGTTTAGGTATTTCGGGCATTTTAATGATGCAAGTAATGATGATTGCCTTTGGTTTATATTTTGGCGCGTTTTCCGATATGGCTGAACACAACTTAGTATATTTACGTTGGGCAAGTTTATTTTTAACCATTCCCATTGTCAGCTACGGTGCCTTTCCATTTTATAAAAGTGCCTTTTTCGCGATAAAAGCGAAACAGTTATCTATGGATGTTCCTGTTTCCATTGCGATAGGCCTAGCCTTTTTAGCCAGTGCATGGGCAACAGCGACTCAACAAGGTGAAGTGTATTTTGAATCAGTATCAATGTTCACTTTTCTATTACTTATTGGTAAGTTCTTAGAGTTTCGTGCTCGCTCTCGTGCTGCCGATGTTTCGGCAAATTTATTAAAATTAATGCCGATGACGGCTACTAAGTTAGTCGATAGCCAAGAAAGTTTTATCGCGGCAACCAACTTAAACGCTGGTGATATTATTTTAATTAAACCAGGTGAAACCATCCCAGCCGACAGCGAAATCATTTCAGGTAGTAGCCAAATCAATGAAGCCATGTTATCTGGTGAGCAGCACCCTTTACAAAAAAACATTGAAGACACTATCTACGCCGGTACGATAAATGGAGATGGCAACTTAACCGCGAAAGTAAAACACAATAATCAAAAGTCTTTTCTTAGCCAATTAATTCGCTTAAGTGAAACATCACAAACCCATAAACCTAAACTGGCAAAATTATCAGATAAAATAGCCCAGTACTTTGTTGCTTTGATACTTTTCACTGCCTCTTGCACGGCTTTTTATTGGTCACAACACCAACCAACAGAGGCCTTTTGGATCACGCTATCAGTATTAGTCGTTACTTGCCCATGTGCGCTATCGCTAGCCACACCAACGGCATTAACTTGCGCAACGACTCGATTAAACCGTGATGGCATTATGGTTAAATCCGGCCATGTGTTAGAAACCATGCCTGCCATTGATGCTATGGCGTTTGATAAAACGGGCACACTAACGACAGGTGAGTTTACCGTTACAAAAGTTGTCACTTACGGCAAGTTTTCATTAGAAAACAACGCTGATGGTAAAGCGCAAGTATTAGCAATTGCCGCAGCACTTGAAGCACACTCAGCTCATCCACTGGCTAAAGCATTTAGCGATTACCGTGATTTTAACCAAAAAACCACACAAGTTGTTGTTGCTCCCGGTGCAGGCATTTCAGGTGAAGTTAACCATGTGCATTACCGAATAGGTAAAAATTCATGGTTATTAAGCGATAACAGCCAACAAGCCCATAGCGCGCAATGTGTGCTAATGGAAAATGAAACCTTAGTGGCTGAATTTTATTTACATGATGGTATACGCGAAGATGCTAAAGATTTAATAAACTTTTTACACCTCGAAGGCATTACGACGTTGATGCTTTCTGGCGATCATTTAGTAGGCTGTAATAAACTTCAAGCACAGTTGCAACTACAAAGCGTGCAAGCAAACTTATCAGCTCAAGATAAAGTGACGGCAATTAAGCAGCAGCAAACAACACATACCGTTGCCATGATTGGTGACGGCGTTAACGATAGCCCCGTTCTAGGCGCAGCTCACTTATCGATTGCCATGGGTAGCGGCACAGATATTGCCAAAAATGGCGCTGATGTTATATTGCTTAACAACAAGCTAAAATCAGTTCAAACGTTGAGAAGCGTATCTGAGCGCACAACGCGAATTATCAAACAAAATTACCTTTGGGCATTTGGTTACAATGCCATTGTATTGCCCTTAGCAGTGATGGGCTACATTGCTCCATACATGGCTGTTGTTGGTATGTCGGCTAGTTCAATTTTAGTGGTAAGTAATTCTTTAAGGCTATTAAAAAAATGAGTGTGATTTACATATTAATTCCCATTGCTATTTTATTGACCGCAATTGGTATCTATATCTTTTTTTGGGCCGTTAAAACTGAACAGTTTGATGACTTAGAAAAGCAAGGCATGAGCATTTTATTTGATGATTCAAATGATAAAACCAAAGAAAAAAATAGCGAAGATAACGCTTTAACAAGTCAACAAGAAAAACAAAAATAAGCGCTACTATGACACTCGATTACTTTTCAGCATTTGTTATTGGCTTATTGGGCTCAGGGCATTGTATTGTTATGTGCGGCGGTATCAGCACCATGCTAACGACAGCAATTTCTAAAGAGATCAATCATAAAACATATCGTATTGTCTTTGCCTATAATTTTGGTCGAATAGCTTCATATAGTGTTATTGGCGCACTTGTCGCCTTAACAAGTTCAATGGCAGCAAAAAATATCGGCGTCCCTATTTCTGCCTTAAAGACAATTGCTGGAATATTCCTTATCTTACTCGGCTTATATTTGGGGCAATGGTTAATGTGGTTAAGTCATGTTGAACATATTGGTAAAAAGCTTTGGCAATATATATCTCCGAATACCAAAAAATTCATTCCAATTAAAAATACCCGTAGTGCTTTCGCATTAGGCGCTTTGTGGGGCTGGTTGCCTTGTGGTTTAGTTTACTCAACGTTAACTTGGGCATTAGCCAGTGCTAACGTAGTTAATGGCGCTTTAATTATGCTGTTCTTTGGTTTGGGTACTTTACCAGCTTTACTTTCAATTTCATTAGGTACAATTAGTGTCAAGTCCTTACTGAGCAACCTATTCTTTAGAAAGCTCGCAGCCATTCTAGTGATTTTATACGGTATTTATACTATACTTATTGCATATCTATAACGCATCTAATATGATCCATATCATTAAAATGCAAATGAACTATAGGTCGTTATGAGTACTAAATCTTGTTCTGGTCAGCAACATATTCACTGTCAAAACTGCAGTATAAGCGAGTTATGTCTACCGTTTTCTCTTAACGATAAAGAGCTAGATTCGTTAGATAATATTATCGATCGTAAGCGACCTATTCATAAAGGTGAGCAAATATTTAACGATGGCCAACCAATGCATGCTCTTTATGCTATTCGTTCTGGTACATTTAAAACTTATACCGTAAATGAGCAAGGTGAAGAGCAAATCACTGGTTTTCATTTAGCGGGTGATTTACTAGGTTTTGATGCTATCGCTGAGTCTGAACACCCTAGCTTTGCTAAAGCGTTAGAAACTTCGATGGTTTGTGAAATTCCTTACACGACACTTGATAGTTTATCTAACACCATGCCGAAATTGAAAAAACAAATTTTACGCATGATGAGTACCGAAATTCGTAGCGATCAAGAAATGCTAACCTTACTTAACCGTAAGAATGCAGAGCAACGCCTTGCTACGTTCATTAGCGCATTAAGTAGCCGTTACCACGCTCGTGGCTTATCAGCATCAGAGTTTCGTTTAACAATGACGCGTAGCGATATTGGTAATTACATTGGTTTAACGGTTGAAACCATTAGCCGTTTATTAAATCGTTTTCACAAAAATGATTTAATCCAAGTAGATGGTAAATTAATTACTATTTTAGACATTGATAAACTCAATGAGTGCGCTGCTCTTTAGTTCCCCCCTGCTTTTCAAAATTTCCTTATTCTAATAATTCACGCTATGCTTAGCGTGAATTATTGTTTATATTTGATACGATAATAATTTGATTTAAAACAACTATTATTGTTTCAAAGTGGTCTATTGTTATAACAGTAGACAATTGATAAAGGAATTAGCTATGGAAAAGTATCAAAAAATACTCGCGATTGTTGACCCAACAACAGAAGATCAAAAAGCGTTAAAACGCGCCATAGAATTAGCCCGAAAAACCGGCGCTAGTATTACCGCATTTTTGACCATCTATGATTTTTCTTATGAAATGACCACCATGCTGTCAAGTGATGAACGTGAGGCTATGCGCCAATCAGTTATCAACGACAGAACGCAATGGTTACAGTCAATGCTCTCAGAGTTAGCCGTCGAAGAACTCAATATTGATTGTCAGGTCATTTGGCATAACCGCCCATTTGAGCAAATCATTGAGCAAGTGCTTAAAAATGGCTATGACATTGTCATTAAAGGCACTCATCAACACGATAAACTGAAATCAGTTATTTTTACTCCTACTGATTGGCATATTTTACGGAAATGTCCGTGCCCAGTATTGCTGGTAAAAGAACATTTATGGCCAGATAACGGTAATATTGTTGCAGCATTAAATATTGGCAGTAATGAAGAAGAGCATAAGTCACTTAACGATAAAATAACGGCTGAAGCAAAGCAGCTTACACAAGTGATGAAAGCGAATCTACATTTAGTCAACTCATTTCCTGGCACACCAGTTAATATCGCTATCGAAATTCCTGAGTTTAATGCCAGTGATTATAATCGTTCAATGCTATTGCATCATGAAAAATCTATGCATGAACACGCGACAGCATTTAATATTGAACAAGAAAACACCCATATTAAAGAAGGTTTACCTGAAGATGTGATTCAAAGTGTTGCTGATACATTGGATGCTGAACTAGTGATTTTAGGTACTATCGGTCGCACAGGGTTATCTGCCGCTTTAATTGGAAATACCGCTGAACATGTTATTGACCGACTCAATTGTGACGTGTTGGCATTGAAACCTGACGGTTATATTTCACCGCTTGATGTTGAATAACCTGATCTAGTACAAATTTTATGAAATTGAAGTTGAACTTGGCCGATAAAGTGCCCTGTTCAACTTTTTTCATTTGGCCTCTTCGGCTATACTACGCGCCGCAATTTATTAGGAATTAATTATGAGCGCAGATTTAAATTCAACCCTTACGCCGAGTCAAGAAACACAACTACATAAACTCGAAAAACGTTTACGCCGTCATGTTGGTCAAGCGATTGCACAATATAATATGATTGAAGATGGCGATAAAATCATGGTGTGTTTATCAGGTGGTAAAGACAGTTATGCCATGCTTGAAATTCTAATGCGCTTAAAAGAGTCTGCACCTATCCATTTTGATCTTGTTGCTGTTAATCTTGATCAAAAGCAGCCAGGCTTTCCTGAACATATTTTACCTAATTATCTTGAATCTCTAGGTGTTGCTTATCAAATCGTTGAAGAAGACACTTACGCTATTGTTAAAGAAAAAATTCCAGAAGGTAAAACCACGTGTAGCTTATGCTCACGCTTACGTCGTGCTTTGTTATATAAAGCAGCCAAAGCATTAGGCGCAACCAAAATCGCTTTAGGCCATCACAGAGATGATATGGTTGAAACCTTAATGCTGAACATGTTTTACGGTGGCAAGCTTAAATCAATGCCAGCAAAACTAGTGTCAGACAATGGTGAGCATGTGGTTATTCGTCCATTAGCCTTTTGTAAAGAGCAAGAACTTATTCAATATGCACAGTTAAAACATTTCCCTATTATTCCGTGTAATTTATGTGGCTCTCAACCGAATCTGCAACGCCAAAATATTAAAGCCATGCTACAAGATTGGGATAAAAATCATCCTGGTCGAATTGAGTCTATGTTTACCGCAATGCAAAACGTTGTACCTTCACATTTATGCGATGGCGAACTATTTGACTTTAAATCAATTGATAGCGACTCAGGCATTATTGATGGTGGTGATACGGCTTTTGATCAAGAAGGCTTTGTCAGTACAAATTCGGTTGAAAAATCTGCCGTGCAAGTTAACGCTGCTGACTTACTAAATGTTGTCGAAATAAAATAATCCCACTATTCAAAACTTAACTTTAGCTCAATTTTAAACAAGGCTTTCTCATGCTCGAAAAACTGTTTCAGCTACAACAACATAATACAACGGTAAAACAAGAAATTATTGCCGGTTTTACCACGTTTTTAACCATGGCCTATATTATTTTTGTTAACCCAGCGATGCTAGCTGATGCTGGTATGGACCATGGCGCTGTTTTCGTTGCTACCTGTATTGCAGCAGCCATTGGTTGTTTGGTGATGGGTTTACTTGCTAACTATCCAATTGCGCTAGCGCCTGGTATGGGCTTGAATGCATTTTTTACCTATACGGTAGTACTTGATATGGGTTACACCTGGCAAGTTGCACTTGGTGGTGTATTTGTTTCGGGTTTAGTATTCATTATTTTAAGCCTATTTAATATTCGCGAATGGATCATCAACAGTATTCCACATTCATTGCGTTTTGGTATTGCGGCAGGTATTGGTTTGTTTCTCGCCTTCATCGCCTTAAAAAATGCAGGCATTGTTGTTGATAGCCCGGCAACGTTATTAACTTTAGGCGACATTACTGCATTACCTGCAATATTCGCAGCTATTGGCTTGTTTTTAATTGTTGGTTTAGCCAATAGAGGTGTTAGCGGCGCAGTTATGATCTCTATTTTAGTGATCACTTTACTAGGAATTATTTTCGGCGACATTCAATATCAAGGCATAGTTTCAATGCCGCCACCTGTTGCGCCAACATTCATGCAACTTGATATTACTGGTGCCCTCGAAGTGGGTATGCTTTCCGTTATTTTCGCTTTTCTTTTTGTTGATTTATTTGATACCTCAGGCACCCTTATTGCGGTTGCACAGCGTGGAAATTTATTAGACGAAAAGGGTAACTTCCCCCGCTTAGGAAAAGCGTTGTTAGCGGATTCAACGGCAACAGTTGCGGGTAGTGTTTTAGGTACATCAACAACAACAAGCTTTGTAGAAAGTACTGCTGGTGTTGCTGCTGGTGGCCGTACAGGTTTAACCGCTGTAACGGTTGGTATCCTATTCTTATTATCACTAATGTTTTCACCACTAGCCGCTATGGTACCTGCGTACGCAACAGCTGGGCCGTTATTTTATGTTGCAGTATTAATGCTAGCAGGCTTAGTTAATGTGCAATGGGATGATTTATCAGAAGCAGTCCCTGTTGCCGTTATTTGTATCACCATGCCTTTAACTTTTTCAATAGCTAACGGTATCGCGTTCGGCTTTATTAGCTATGTTGCGGTACGTGCTTTTAGTGGTCACTTCAATAAGATTAATCTTAGTGTTTTATGCTTAGCGTTGTTGTTCTTATTTAAGTTTGCTTTTTTTGCTTAACTTTTGCTTTTAAACTTTTATTCTCTGGGAAAATGAACAATGTCTATCACGTCAAAAATTTGTAAGTCGGTGCTTTTTACAAGCATAGTATTAGCCAGTTCAGTCAATGCTGAAACGCTGTGGAGTGACAACTCCATTAGTTATTTGAAAAATGTTGATGACTTTCAATTATTAGAAAACGACAATATTAATGTTATTACTTTTGAACATGCTTCAGGGCATAACTGGGGTGATGTATTCTTTTTTGCTGACCGAATTACCGCAAGTAAAGACAGTAACAACGGTCGTTATGAAGAAACCTATGGCGAATTATCTGCTCGCTTAAGTTTAAGCTATTTAACCGGTAACAAAGTAGCGATAGGGCCAATTAGCGACTTATACCTAGCAGGCACTTATGAACATGATACAGGTAATAATGACGGCTTTGGTTTTGGTTTTAACAACTACTTAGTGGGAGTTGGTGCATCATGGGATGTTTCAGGCTTTAACTACTTACAAAGTAATGTTTACCTTGCTGAAAACGACGATACTGACAACGATTATCAGCTTACAGTCGCTTGGGGTTACCCAATTGCGATTGGCAAACATGACATTATTATTGATGGTTATTTAGATTGGTCTTCTGCAGCTGATGATCACAGTGCTGATTTTCATTTTAATCCACAAGTTCGCTTAGATGTTGGTAAATATTTTGGTAAAGCAAAGTTTGTTGAAGTGGGCATTGAGTATTCATACTGGCATAACAAGTTTGGCATTAGCGGTATCGACAATGAAAACACAGTTAGTGCGATGGTAAAGGTTCACCTATAGCTCTAGAAGCAAAACAGTGTAATTCCAATATAAAAAAACTCGTTAATTATTAACGAGTTTTTTGTTTTAGGGCTTAATAAAACTAAGCTTAGTTAACATGAGTTAACCACAACTAATCAGCGTTAAGCGCTAAATAGCGTCGGTTATGACGGATCATTTCCGTTAACTCTAATACATAGTCGGTACCGCGTTCTGAATATGGTATTAGCCCAGTCGCGAGTATTTCAGGAGACAAAGGTTGGTCTTGCTCTCTTAATTGCCCTCTAATGGTTCTAAACACCATATAAGCACTGTTAGTATTAATATTCTTTAAATAGCGTGATACGCCTTGCTTTACAGAGCTATAAGCAGCAACTTCATGCTTAGCTCCTACATTTCTGCCGCTAGGCACCATGCCACAGCCTTTTTTATAACACCAAACGCCAAAAAAGTTTAAGCCAATCCGAGCAAAGCGAGATGTACCCCAAGCAGATTCATTCGCCGCTTGTACCAATATCAACGCTGGTGGAATGACATCTACCTTCAATTGCAACTCATAAAGTTGCCTTAAAAGTGAAAACTTCTTACTGACTCGATACTGCTTACTTAAATCAGCAACAAAGGTATGTTCTTGTTCAGTAAAAGGTTGCTCTAGTGTCAATTGCGCAATCAAACGCTCAACTTCACTGCGCAAGGTTAATATGCTTTCATTCTCAGCCAGTATCGCCGGTTTAATAAAAGCAAAAAATTGTTTTTTCTTTTCTTTAACATCACGAATACTGGCAAAGTCAGGCAGAATTACGTCATGTAATGGCTGCTCAATAACTTTAACCACTTTAGGTATTATTTTCGGTTCTTCTACAGTAACCACTGGTGCTTGCTCTTTAACTTGCACAGGTAAAAATGTAAAAGGGGCAATTAAGCCAATACCAAGCAATACTATAAAAAGAAAACCTAACAAACGTTGTTTACTAACTATCATCAAGCCTTAAGTTCCTTCTGTCGCGGATATATATTACTCATCATGAGTACTCATAAGCTATTATTTATTATGCTGAAAACGTATCAGTGATCGAATCAGGCTTATCTGTTGAAGTTTGCATTTGCAAACCAAAAATTTCCCGATACAAAATGCCTTTTACGTTGTAAAACATTGGCGCTATAAAGGTTAAACAAAAAAGAAAAAATGCAATAGCGATAAAGCCAAGCTCTGAATTACCTGCTGCAGCAATAGGTAATGCGGAGACAATCATCGCTAATGCCAACAGTACATATATTGAAAATAACTTAAACCACTGAAAACGTGTTGCTTGAATACAAACAGTAATTGCCTTCATCGGTGATAATCGCTTTTCAACAACTAAAGGCAGTGCTAGTGACAGTGCAACCGCTAGAAATATACCTGGTAAATAAAATAAGGTTAAACCAATAGTAACAAGCGTAGAGGTCAACAAGGCACAAACAGCAACCCAACTACCACGTTTTAAAAAGGCAAAAACTAATTGAGAGCGCGTTTTCAATCCAACAGAATGAAATACTCCCATCATCTCGACACCCGCTAAAAATGGGTAAACAACTAACGTGACAATAATATTAAGCAAAGTAACCGATTGTGGATCTTTAATGACCACTTCAATTCCACCTAATGGTGCGCTAGCAATCATTGAAACAAACATGCCAATGAGTAAACAAATAAATAAACCCAAATTAATTGCCATACGAGATTTGAGTGTTATTTGCCAAGCTTCTTTTAGAATAGCAGCAACATCAAGGGTGTATTCACCTTTAATAGCTGCATCAATGCTGCCACCAACTTTTACGATAGGAAGTTTTTCCACAAAAATATTTACCTAAATGAGAAGCAGTCAAATGCTTCATTACTACATAATGACCAGCAGTATATCGCAAATAGCCTGCATCTGTGAATAAGCTTCAAGCGGATTCACATTATATTGAAGTTGTGTGAGCTAAATACAAATTATAAAAATAGAAGGGAGAATCAATGATAAAAATTAGTAAGGGGAAATGTTGAGAACAAAATAAACACTTTAGAGTCAGTAAGTTTATTGTCTAGTTAGATTATATTGCTTTACATCGCTTCTCAAAAGCAAAAAATTAGCTTTTAATTGCTAGTAGTTTTTCACTATAAAAGTGCCATAAGTCTTCAAATGATTTGAAATGGTAAACTCGACCTTGGTAGCTTGTTTTCATAATGCCTCCTAATTACTAGAGGCACCATTGTACAATTATCAACCAAAGCGAACTGTAAACCATATGTAATAGTGCGTTGCAATACGTCTAATATATAAACCGTTATTACAATTCATGATTGAACTTGAGTAATTTATTATCCGTTAAATTTGCTACTGACGCTCATGCTTAATGTTTTTCAATAAAGATTGAAAGTACCCTGCGCCCTTCTCATGCGCCAAGGCAATATTATTCTCCGGAATAGCTTCGGGCTCTTTATAAACCTTTAACACTCGCGCCATGCTTTCTTCACGAATTAAATGTAAAGTTGGGTATGGAGAGCGGTTGGTATAGTTACCGGCATCATCGTAGTCAACGTCAGAAAAACAGTACTCAGGGTGAAAATTAGCAATTTGAAATATGCCTTCAAAACCCTCTTCAACCAGCAAGTCATTACCATAGTCGACTAAATCTAAAAAACGATTAAAATCCCTAAAGCCCTGCTGATAAATTACCAAACTTGTTTCAACTTCAGGGTTGTCCTGTAGATAGTTACACTGCAGTAGTAGTTCTTTGATCGCAGCTTTAATTTGTTCTTTTTCACTAAGATGATAATGAATGGTTTGATTAGCAAATTCCTTTTTTGCGAATGGGCAAAAATTCAGTCCAATAATCACTTGTTCAAGCCACTGTTTTGTTTGTTCTATTTCAATTTTCGTCGTCATGTTAATTGTTATAAACCTTGCAATTTTTACTAATAATCTAACTATTTATCGACTAACTACTTAACTGGTGCTACTTAACTGTTACTACTTAGCCATCATTACTTTGCTGTAACTGCCACATGGCAAAATAGTGTCCTTGCTTCGTTAGTAGTTCTTGATGAGTGCCTTGCTCAATAATTTCACCTTGTTGCATAACAATAATATTATCGGCATCAATGATAGTCGATAAACGATGAGCGATAACCAAGCTAGTTCGGTGCTCTGCAACTTCTTTAATCGCGGTTAAAATCGCTTGTTCTGATTGGCTATCGAGTGACGACGTCGCTTCATCAAATACTAATATACGAGGATTCTTCAAAATGGTTCTCGCGATGGCTACTCGCTGCTTTTCACCACCCGATAGTTTTAAACCACGCTCACCAACAATGGTTTCAACACCTTCAGGTAGTCGTGAAACAAAGTCTGCCAAATGTGCCAATTCAAATGCATTATTTACTGCCGCAGTATCTGCGCTCGGTTCACCATAGTGAACATTAGCAAACAAGCTATCGTTAAACAGGACGGTGTCTTGCGGTACTATCCCTATATTTTTTCTTAAGGAATGCTGACTAACTTCATGTATGTTTTGACCATCAATTGAAATGGCACCTGAATCACAATCATAAAATCTAAACAGCAACTTTACTAACGTTGATTTACCAGAGCCACTTTCACCGACAACCGCTACTTTTTGCCCTGACTTTATCGTAAATGATAAATTCTTAATGATTGGACGCTTTGCATCATAAGCAAAACTCACATCTTCAAATTTAATTTCCGCCTGTGACAATGCCAACACACCTGCATTGTCAGTATCTTCAACCTTGGGTTTTCGTAACATGAGCTCGAACATATGCTCAATATTCGCTAGAGACCCTTTTATTTCTCGATAAACAAAACCAAGGAAGTTTAAAGGAATAAATAACTGCATCATAAAGGCATTAATTAAGACAAAGTCACCTAAAGTCATTTGCTGATGAGTAACTTGATAGGCTGCCAATGCAAGCATCGCAGTCATAGAGCAAGAAATAATAACCGCTTGACCACCATTTAGCGCAAATAACGATAAACGGTTTTGCATCTTAGCGGTTTCCCAACTCTCTAGCTGCTTATCATAAGCCTTAGCCTCATACTCTTCATTGGTAAAATATTTAACGGTTTCATAGTTCAGTAAACTATCAATGGCTCGAGTATTACTAGAAGAGTCAGCTTTGTTTGCGGCGCGAATAAAGCGTATACGCCAGTCTGTAGCAAAAACTGAATAACCAACATAAAGCACAATTGACATGGTAGTGATTAGCGCGAACCAAATGCCGTAATTTATCAATAAAATGCTCACCACCATAATAATTTCAATTAAGGTTGGAATAATATTGAAAATCATAAAGCGCATTAAGAAACTAATGCCCGAGGTGCCGCGATCAATATCTCGTGATAAACCACCTGTTTGGCGATTCAAATGAAAATCGAGATCTAATTTATGTAAATGCTGAAATACTTTTAAACCAATACGTCGAATTGCACGTTCAGTGACCCGACCAAATAAGGTATCGCGAATTTCTGCAAATAAAACAATAGTAAGACGTACTAAACCATACGCCCCCACCAATGCGAATGGCACAAGAAAAACACGATTTTCTTGCTGTTTATCTAAAATATCAACAATATCTTTTAGAATAAACGGTAAATAGACACTAGCAACCTTGGTTAAAACCAAACAGGCAAGCGCGAGGAAAATACGGGTTTTAAATTCAAATAAATAAGGTAGTAGTAGTTTAACTACACGCCAATTAAAGGTCGTTACTTCCTGTTCGGATTGAATAGGTCTGCGCATAGTTGATAAAAAATCCCGACTGTTTTGTTAGCAATACGTCAACAATGTATTGCTCAAGTAAAGATCGCTATATTAGCACTATTTAGGGGAAATAATGCTTAAAAATTCTATGCTTAAATAGCGTTTACAAAAAAAGTGCTTATACAATTTCATAGCGCTATTTATGATCTTTTTTTTGCTCTGTGCTAACGTCAATAGAGGGTTATTTCAATTTTTACAACACTTTTCGATAAGGTCATATGCTCGCATTAATGAACAACATACTTGATCGCTGTTTTTTCACCATCACCTTTATTTTAGGTGTGCAACTTCCTGAGTTTATGCAGCAGTATCAACAGCGCCTTTCTGGTCATTTGAATGAAGCTCAACTGCAATTAGCTCAATTTCAAGATATAGCTCAACAGCACTTTGAAGGCAGCTTGACGACCATGATTACACGCTACAAAGGAAATAGTGAAGCGTCTATTATCAATACCGGTGAATTAATTGAGCGATTATCAATACGTGTAGAATACTTAAACGCTCACTTAGAACAGATCAAAGCAACAGATTATTTAGCTAGCGTTTATCAATTTATTTGGCATTTAGATAAGCAAATCGCCGTAGCTACCTCAGAAGATTTTTCAATGGCCATTCCACTTGAAGTACACGCTATAGCCACTGGAGTTACTTTAGCGATAACAACCTTAATATTAAAAGAACTTTTAATTGTTGTCGTTAGAGCTCCTTTTAAAACCAAACCTGTCGATGAAGTGAAATAGCTGATAGCAAACCTAGCACTTATAAATAGTACTGGTTTCATTAAGTTTGTGATCTTATTGTGCGTAGAAAAAAATCAAGATAAGGCTCTTGATTGACTAATAGCAGGCTATTGGGATTGAACACACAGGTTTTTAGTTCCAAAAAAATCCTAAATACTTACATCCTTATGAGCAACGCTGCCTTGGGTTATTTTAACCAGCACAAGTGAGCAATAACTTAATGAACTTGGTATAAGCTACATACTTAAAAAACTAAGTACAAAAAAAAGGCTGCCGAAGCAACCTTTTATACTGTACAAAATGCAAAACTGATTTGCTGACTTATTTGCCGTTGCCGTCTTCGACGCGACTTTTAAGCTTTTGACCTGGGCGGAACGTTACCACTTTACGTGCAGAAATTGGAATATCTTCGCCTGTTTTAGGGTTACGACCTGGGCGCTCGCTTTTCACGCGTAGATCAAAGTTTCCGAAACCAGACAATTTTACTTGTTCACCTGACTCTAAAGTTTCACGAATTTCTTCGAAAAACACTTCGACCATATCTTTTGCGTCGCGCTTGCTAAGCCCAACTTTTTCAAATAAATGTTCTGCTACTTCTGCTTTAGTTAGCGCCATTTTTTAATCCCTCAGAGATGCATTTAGTTCAGTTTTCAATGTGTCGACCACTCGGTCAACTACGTCAGTGATATCCTTTTCTTCTAGGGTTTTATCGATATCTTGCAATGTCAACGCAATTGCTAAGCTCTTAAAACCAGATTCAATACCATTACCTCGGTATACATCGAACAAGTTTAGATCAACTAAATAATTTCCGCCAACCTTTTCAATAAGTTGTAGAACATTATTTGCACTAACTTGATCTTCAACAACAACTGCTATATCACGTCGATTCGCAGGAAAGCGAGATATATCAAGCGCTAGCGGGATATTTCGCACACAAACTTCACTTAATAAAAGCTCAAAAACTAAGGTGCGACCGTTTAGTCCTAATTTTCGTTCTAATTCAGGATGTAACGCTCCAATATGGCCAACAAGCACGCCATTTTTATGAATAGCTGCCGTTTGTCCTGGGTGCAGAGCATCAATTTCTGCTTTTGAAAATTGATAAGCATTAACGTTGCTAGTTAAGCTTAGTAACGCTTCAACATCAGCTTTTATGTCATAAAAGTCAGTTGCGGCTTTTTCAATATCCCAATGCTCTTCACTACGTTGACCACTAAGCACACCAGCGATCATGTTTTCTTGACGAACACCATTTTCAGCACTTTCATCAGGAATAAAACGCAAACCCGTTTCAAATAAACGTACGCGGCCTTGCTGACGATTTTGATTATAAATAACTGATTGCAATAATCCCGTCCATAAACTCACACGCATTTCTGACATTTCGCTCGAAATTGGGTGTGGCAAAGTCATCGTTGCTTGATCTGGGTGAATTTGCACTTGTATTTTAGGGTCAACAAAACTGTAAGTAATTGCTTCTTGGTAACCGCGATTCACTAAGGTATTACGTAATTTACTTACCGGCAACACCGCTTCTTTTTGCTCACGCATTGCCAATGTAGCTTTTGGAGAAACATTTGGAATGTTGTTGTAACCAAAAATACGCACCACTTCTTCAATTAAATCAACTTCGATGCTGATATCGAAACGATAAGCTGGTACTACAACTGTCCATACTTTATCTTCGTTTTCGCCATTTTCAGCAACATTAAAGCCTAAGCGAGTTAATATTTCAGTTACCGTTGCATCTTTAATGTGATGACCAATACGACCATCTAATTTTGCACGACGTAATGTTACCGTTCGTTCTGCTGGAATATTATCTTTCGATACAGCTTCAGCAATAGGACCGGCTTCACCGCCAACAATTTCTAGTAATAACGCTGTAGCACGTTCCATTGCATCACGTTGTAATTGTGGGTCAATACCACGCTCATAGCGATGTGACGCATCAGTGTGTAAGCCGTACTGTCGTGCTTTACCCAAAATAGCCAAAGGCGCAAAAAAGGCACTTTCTAAAAAGATATCTTTTGATTCGATAGTTACACCAGATGCTAGTCCACCAAAGATACCGGCCATAGCCAAAGATTTGGTGTCATCAGCAATCACTAATGTTTGTGTTGATAGTGTTACTTCGTTTTCATCAAGTAAAACTAACTTTTCACCTTCGTTCGCATAACGTACGTTAATAGCACCATCAATAGCAGCTAGGTCAAATGCATGCATCGGGTGACCTTGCTCTAACAACACATAGTTAGTTACATCAACTACAGGGTCGATTGAACGTGTACCACAACGACGTAGCTTTTCTACCATCCATAAAGGTGTTTGTGCATTTACATCAATATTTTTAATCACGCGCCCTAAATAACGAGGACATGCTTGTTCTGCTGATAATGTAATAGCAACAGTATCGTCAATTGTTGGCGTTACAGCCGTAATTGTTGGCTCAGTTACGTTTAAGCTATTTAATACGCCAACTTCACGTGCCAAACCTTTAAGGCCTAAACAGTCACCACGGTTAGCCGTTAAATCAACATCAATAGTAACGTCATTAAGGTCAAGGTATTCACGAACACATAACCCTAGTGGTGCATCATTAGCTAATTCCATAATGCCATCAGCGCTTTCAGCTAAGCCAATTTCTGATTCACTACACAGCATGCCGTGTGATGGTACGCCGCGAAGTTTAGCTTTTTTAATTTTAAAGTTACCTGGTAGTACTGCACCAACAGTTGCAACGGCAACTTTTAAACCTAAACGACAATTTTTAGCACCACAAACAATGTCGACTAACTCGCCATCATTAAAATTTGGACCTAAATTAATTTTTGTTACTTGCAATTTATCTGCATCAGGATGAGGACCACACTCAACAACCTCACCAATCAGTACACCAGAAAATTCTCCAGCTACAGGTTCTACGGCATCAACTTCAAGGCCAGCCATGGTAATTTGATGAGCTAATTCATCTGAAGATATAGCAGGGTTTACCCACTCACGTAACCAAGATTCACTAAATTTCATTATATGGCTTTCCTACTTGAACTGTTTTAAGAAGCGAAGATCATTTTCAAAGAATGAACGTAAGTCATTTACGCCGTAACGTAACATGGTTAAGCGCTCAACCCCCATACCAAAGGCAAAACCAGTATATACTTCAGGGTCAATGCCGACACTGCGTAAAACATTAGGATGTACCATGCCACAACCTAGTACTTCTAACCATTTACCGTTTTTACCCATAATATCAACTTCTGCTGATGGTTCTGTAAACGGGAAGTAAGACGGGCGAAAGCGTATTTCGACTTCTTCTTCGAAAAAATGATGTAGGAAATCATGCAGTACGCCTTTTAAATGCGTAAAGCTAACATCTTTATCAACCATTAAACCTTCTACTTGATGAAACATCGGTGTATGAGTTTGGTCATAATCATTACGATATACTTTACCTGGAGAGATAATACGTAAAGGCGGCTGTTCTTTTTCCATGGTGCGAATTTGTACACCAGAAGTTTGCGTACGCAACACTAATTTAGGATTAAAGTAAAAAGTATCGTGATCTTGGCGTGCAGGATGATGCTCAGGAATATTCAAGGCATCAAAGTTGTGAAAATCATCTTCAACTTCAGGACCTTGTTTAACTGAAAAACCTAAATCACCGAAGAAGCTTTCAATTCGTTCAATTGTGCGAGTAACTGGGTGTAAACCACCTAGTTCGTCACCACGGCCAGGTAGCGTTACGTCGATAGATTCAGCAGCAAGTTGTTGCTTGATAACTTCGGCACGTAATAATTCGCCGCGTTCAGTCAACAGTTTTTGTACTTTTTGTTTAGCGATGTTAATCACTTGACCCGCTTTGGGTTTTTCTTCTTTTGGTAACTTACTTAGGCCTTTCATCTGTTCCGTGAACAAACCTTTTTTCCCTAAAAAGTTAACGCGAACTTGGTCAAGTTCTGCAGGATCAGTTGCCGCAGCAATTGCTTGTTCTGCCTGCAATATAATATCGTCTAAATTCATGAGTTCCTCTAAAGCGTGTTTAAAGCGGCTATATTCATAATAGTATTAGTCATATAACGCATTAACATCGGCCAATATTGTGGCCTTTAGCTAGACTTTTTCGATTAATAAAATGGTGAATGATTTTACACAAAAATCAGTCGAGAAAGTAGGGTAAATCTACGTTTTTCAACAAAAAGTTAGTGCTAGTTAACTTTTATATTTGTAAAAAGAAAAGAATTGGCAATTATTACGACTTAAACATAAAAATAAGCAATAAATTTAAAGGTAAATTCATTGTTTTGAATTACTCCGAACTTTCGCCCCATGCAACGTGTCATACTTTTCGTCTTTAAAATAGAGAAAGGCTTCTTTATAGAAGCCTTTTGTTCTCAGTGCTTAAACATGCAAGTTATAACTTAAAGGTTGTAACCAGACTCATCATGCTCAATCAAATCAAGGCCGGTTATTTCTTGCTCTTTTGATACTCGTAAACCTTTAGTCATAAGCGCAACTAATTTAAATAATAGGTAAGACACTATTGCTGTATAAACAATGGTTGAGCCAATACCGACTAATTGCACGCTAACCTGCCCTAACATCGTACTAATGCCTTCAGCATATCCATAGCCACTAAAAGCGCCAAGCTCGGTCGAGGCAAATACACCAGCGAGCAATGTTCCCAATATACCGCCAACACCATGCACAGGAAAAACATCTAAGGAGTCATCTATTTTAAGTTTTTGTTTAATATAGACCGTTGAATAGAAACAAACGATACCGGCAGCAACTCCAATAATTAAAGCGCCACCAGGTCCAACGAAACCAGAAGCGGGTGTGATAGTGCCTAAACCAGCAACCATTCCGGTTACCGCACCTAAAACACTGGCTTTCCCAAATTTTTTCCACTCAATAGCTGCCCAAGTTAGCGCCCCGGCAGATGCAGACAAGTGTGTCACTAACATTGCCATAGAAGCATCGCCATTAGCGGCCAAAGCACTACCGCCATTAAAGCCAAACCAACCAACCCATAACATACCAGCACCAGTCACTGTCATAGTAAGGTTATGAGGTAACATAGGTGTTCTAGGAAAACCGTGACGTGGTCCTAATACAACGGCTGCAACTAATGCCGCTACACCTGCGGTAATGTGAACAACAATACCACCAGCAAAATCATAAACCCCGAGCTGTGCCAACCAACCACCACCCCAAACCCAATGCGTTACAGGCGCATAAACCACTAACAACCATAGCCCTGAAAAAATTAATACCGCGGAGAACTTCATTCTTTCCGCATATGCACCAATAATAAGCGCAGGGGTTATTACCGCAAAGGTCATTTGAAATAACATAAAAAGACTTTCCGGTATGTCACCAGAAAGTGCATCTTTAGTAACTCCAGCCATTAATACTTTACTAAAATCACCTATCCAAGCATTACCTTCTCCAAAGGCCAAGCTGTACCCCAAAACAAACCATAAAATAGATGAGACTCCTGCAATAGCAAAACACTGCATCAAAATGGATAAAATATTCTTTCTACGTACTAAGCCGCCATAAAACAAGGCAAGCCCTGGTAAGGTCATCAATAAAACTAACGCCGTAGACGTTAATATCCAAGCAGTATTAGCGCCATTAAACGCAGGCTCTACCGCAAGACTGGGTAAAGAAAAAGTTAAAGCGAAAAGTGTGATCATTATTTTTTTCATTTTTACATCCACATTCTAATTTTCAATTACAGCTAACAAAATTCTGCTATATAAATTCATCAAGCTAACAAGACTTAAATCGCCTCATCATCAGTTTCACCGGTTCGAATACGTGTAATACTCTCGATATTAGTGACAAAAATTTTTCCATCACCTATCTTCCCTGTTTGAGCAGAGCTAACAATGGTTTCAACAACACGTTCAGCAAAGTCGTCTTTAACAGCAATTTCAAATTTGATTTTGGGTAAAAAATCTACTGAGTATTCAGCACCTCGATAAAGCTCGGTATGTCCTTTTTGTCTACCAAAGCCTTTAACCTCAGTAACAGTCATACCATCAATACCAATTTCACTTAATGCTTCACGTACATCATCCATTTTGAATGGTTTAATAATTGCGGTTACTAATTTCATTCGCTCACCTTTAGTGCATTTACAATCTATTTAGATTTTTAAATTTATTATTTAGATAGTACTAAGCACCATTTATACCCACAGTTAAAAACATTATAAAAACAATGCACTAGAACAAAAAAAGACAAACACGTGAATTTAAAAGCACCAAAGCAGTGCAATTAAGAAACAAAAAAGAGCTATTTTGGTGCGCCACGTAAAGGTTTGTCTATTAGGCTCTAACAAGATTAAGCAGAGAAAATAAGAGTTTAATGAGAAGTACCTGAAATATGGATGTGATATCAAACACCGCTATGTTAGCGAACATTTAATTAATAAAATATGATTCAGAGAGACCCCCTTCCTTGATATTGAATACCTAGAAAATACAGGGCTAACAAAATTAGTATATGGAAAATCGAAACAACTGGTGGTAATGCTATTAACAGCCTGAGTATGTTCTCCATCCACTTAAACCCTGTGTTATTTAAAAGCTCCAAGGTAGGGGCTTTTTATTATTCCATAAAAAAGCCCCGCGATTGCGAGGCTCTACATCAATTGAAAATTAGTTAAGTTTTAAGCATTTACTCTTTATCTGCGTCTTCTTCGACGAGGTGCTTTTGAAGCTTCATCATCAATTTCTACTTCAACTTTAGCTTCAACTTTAGCCTCAATGGACTCTACATTCGAACTCTTACCATCATTGCCAACTAAATCAGAAAACTTATTCTTCGTAGACTTCGGCTCTTCTTTGGTAAAAACTGATTTAAATATATTTTTTACACCCGACTCAAGTTTTGTCTGTAGTTTTTGATCATCATCAACTGACTCAACTTCTTTTTGAAGCACTTTTTCTTTCGCTGTAGCAACTTGATTAGCTTTTTCATTTGCTAAAGTGTCTTTCGCTATCGTTGCTTCTTTAGGCTTTTCATTAACGCTAGTGTTTGCACTGTCGTTTTTAATACTTCCCATATGCTTAGGTGTAGGAATATTAGAACGGGTACTGATAACTTTCGCACCTGTTGGTCTCGGTGCGCGTGTGTTAATAGCTTTCCCATCAACTTGCTTTTCAGCTTTTTGTTCTTCATCTGCACTATTTAAAGTATCTGATTTTTTTTCAGTACTCACTGCAGTTTCTACTTTTTTCTCTACTACTACATTTGCTGAAGGTTCAGTTTCTGGTACTAATTTGATAACAGAAGCATTCGTAGGATCTTTCTCTACGTCCGGCTTAGGTAGATCACTTGAAGGCTGACTTTTTACTGTAGGAGGAGGAGTCACGGCTGCTTTTACAGAAACTGGTGTTTTTACTACTGACTTCTCTGAAACTTTCTGATTAAAGTCTTTTACAATACCAGATAATTCTTGCTGTGATGTCTGAACACTTTGTCTAATAACATTTAGCTGATTTTGCAATTCATGATACTGCAATTCAATTTCATTGATATTGCCTTTCACTTCATCACTAAGATTAACCGTTAATTGCTTATAATTTGCAATTTCTTGTTCAAATTCCTGCGCGATGGCTTCGCCACTAGCAAGCTCTTTATTAAATTGCTCTAATCGCTTGCTTAATGCTTGTTCTTTCGATAAAAACTCATCAACAATTTTTTGCGGAAGTTGAGCACCTACTTTACGTTCAGGTAATAATGCTGAAAATTCATTAATGCTATTTACTGGCAGCCACTGTGTGTAGCTTGCCTGCCAACCATAAGCATCATTATTTTCTACAACATATTTTTTTGCTGACGCTAAGTCTAATGGTTCGGTGACTTGACCGTTTTTCGAAAAAATCCATGTATTCATTATTTATCTTCTTCTGCTGGAATTACATTAACGGATGACATTATAAAATTAAGTACTAAGTTAATTTACTTTTTGTCACAAGGTTTTGCTGTAGGGCAGCATACTGTTGCTCAATGGCGGCAATAGCAGTCTTTATTTCATTGTTTAAGCTGTGCGTTAGTTTTTGGTAACGATTAAGTTCTTCCGTTACTTTAGAAATATCACCTGTAATCGGTGACATTTGCTCATCTAAATTATCAAGTTTAGAAATAAGCTGACGCTCTCCTTCAACAAAAGCATCCATTAGTTCTTCAGGAATATCGACAGGAGGAGTTGGAATATTATCAGCGATAGTAAATTGGCTAATTTGATTCACCGGAGTCCAATGAGTATATGATGGCTGCCACGCATATAAATATGGATTACTTGCCACTAACTTTTGTGCTTCGGTTAAATCGAAGGGACCAACTATTTTACCATTATCTAGAAGAAACCATTTATCCATTACGATACCTTTTACTACATTTTTAATTACATTAACAATTAATGACTAACATTACCAAACTTAATTACATAGACAAAGTAGGTTTATCTGAGTTCATCATAAGCGTAATTGCATTTTCGATTTGTTGACTTAAATTATCTAAATCTTCAATGAACATGACGCCAATACCCGCATCATTACCATTTTGAGCATTATGAGGAGTAACCCAGCTTACCTGTGCCTTAACACTAGTAGATTCCAAAGAATCTGGAAGGCTTACATGAAGATTAATTTCTGTTCCTAAATCGTAACTATCATCAGTACGAAAGAATAATCCACCATGCTTAAAAAAAGGCATGTATGAATCATAAAGATCAGCGTTGTCATAATATTCTAATAAAATACTTTCCATTGTTTATATAAGTCCCTACTTTTAGTAGTTTAAATTGTATAAACACCAACCTACTACCTTATTATTTTAACGCATCATTTAACTACTCTCTGTAATAGCTGTCAAGTTTCTTTACAAAATTATAAATAAAAATTAACAAGCATTTTTCCTATTCCCCCTATTTTAAATATAAAAAAGCCTCGCTAATGCAAGGCTTTAAATATCAAACAAATAATATTAAGTTAGTCAATCAACTGATATTCATCACGTAAAATATTAATCACTTCTTGCTTAGGATTTTCAGATAAAACTATTTTTTCACCGGTTATTTTTTCTGCAATCGCAATGTAGGTTTCTGAAACAGCCATTAATACTGACTCAGGCAATTCGTTATCACGAGCTAGTGCTTCTCGTTCTGCCATACGATCCTTATTTAAAAGAATATCAGCATCTGGGAAATGATTTAATAATAACTGACGAAAACCTTCTTTTGAGTTTTCAACAACTTTACCTGCACGATACTGCTCACCATCCCAAATACGTGATGAGTCGGGTGTCCCTACTTCGTCCATATAGATGAGTTTGTCATTACCACTGCGATCTTTTACGTAGCCAAATTCAAATTTTGTATCAACAAAAATTTGGTCGAGCTTGGCAAGAGCATCAGAAATAACATCAAAGCCTTCGGTTAGAAACTTCTCATAAAGCGCAATATCATCTAACGATTTAAAATTAAAGGCAGCAAAGTTATCTTCAATATTTTTGCGGGTAATGTTGACATCATCAACCGCTGGCACACCTGAAATACCTTCCAAAATACCTTTAGTTGATGGGGTTTGTAGTAATTCAGGTAACTTACTGTCTTTTTCAAGACCTTCAGTTAATTTAATTCCACAAAATTCACGTTCACCTTTAGTGTATGAACGCCACATTGAACCAGTAATATACTGACGACAAATCGCTTCAATCATTACTGGTTTAGCTTTTTGCACGATCCAAACAAATGGATGTGGAATATCTAAAATATGGCTATCTGCTAAGCCTTGCTCTTTAAATAACTTAAACCAATGATTTGAAATAGCATTTAATGCCGCTCCTTTGCCTGGAACGCCTTTCATACCACCTTCACCACGCCAAATACAATCGAAAGCAGAAATTCTGTCGCTGATCAGCATAATGGCCAACGGCGTATCTGTGGCAACATCATAGCCTTTTTCTTCAATTAATCGACGACTGTCAGCTGCTGTTAACCAATATACAGAGCGTACTTTTCCACTATGTACAGGCGCGTCAGTACGAATAGGCAAATCATCATTTACCGCTAAAACTTGATCAGCTAAACTCATAATAAGACCTTAGATTCCTATAATTACGTTACAGATTAAATTAAACTTTTAACTAAACAGGCTTGTTTTTGTCATAAACCAATTTAGTTAACCGCTCATCCCAACATTGTCATTTCGTTGACCTATTAGTCAACTTTTTAAATTTTGAAAAAAGAAAAGGACGCCTAGGGCGTCCTTTTCAAAGAGCTAATATCTCAAACTTATGCTAAAGAAGCTTGCGCTTTTTCAACTAAGAATGTGAAAGCTGCTTTATCGTATACTGCGATGTCAGCTAGGATCTTACGATCGATTTCAATAGAAGCCTTTTTAAGACCATTAATGAAACGGCTGTAAGATAAACCATTTTGACGAGCTGCTGCGTTAATACGAGCAATCCAAAGTTGACGGAATTGACGCTTACGTTGACGACGGTCACGGTATGCGTATTGGCCAGCTTTAGTTACAGCTTGGAAAGCAACGCGATAAACGCGACTACGAGCACCGTAGTAACCTTTAGCTTGCTTTAGAACTTTCTTGTGACGTGCACGCGCTTGTACACCACGTTTTACTCTTGCCATTCTATTTCTCTCCTATTAACCGTGACGTAAAAGTTTTTTAACTGACTTAATGTCAGCAGCCGCAATCATGCTTTTCGCACGAAGGTGACGTTTTACTTTAGTACGGCGCTTAGTCAAGATATGACGAAGACCAGCTTGTTTGAACTTGTAGCCATTAGCTGTTTTTTTGAAGCGCTTTGCAGCACCACTGTTGGTTTTCATTTTAGGCATGAATATTACTCCGCATTCACACAATAAATATTTTCATATTTAAGGTGTTGCCATTGAAATTTAGTAAATTAGGCGAAAATCTTGTCACTGAAAACAGCGCTAGATTCTACTTGCAGGCCTAAGTTTACCCGTTAAAAACAATACTGGTGAGCTAACATTCGAAAATGTTAACTACTTGCATATACCAAATATTGATTATTTTTTAGGTGCTAGAACCATCACCATTTGTCGTCCTTCCGCTCTACGAGGGAAGAATTCTACTACTGTTAGCTCTTCTAAATCCTTTTTAACACGAGTTAGAAGTTCTAAACCTAGTTCTTGGTGGGCCATTTCGCGACCACGGAAACGTAAAGTTACTTTAACTTTATCGCCACCTTCTAAAAAGCGTTTCAAGTTACGTAGTTTAACTTGATAATCGCCTTCATCTGTACCAGGACGGAATTTAATTTCCTTAACCTGTATTTGTTTCTGCTTTTTACGCTGTTCTTTTTGCTCTTTAGATTTCTCATAAAGAAACTTGCCGTAATCCATAACTCTAAGAACAGGAGGTTTAGCTGTTGGGCTAATTTCAACAAGATCTACACCGGCTTCTTCAGCTTGATCCATTGCTTCATCTAATGTGACGATACCACCAGGTTCTCCGTCAAATTTAATCAAACGAACTTCGTTACCTGCAATACCAGTAATCAACTCATTTAAACGATGTGCTGGCTCTTTCTGCCCGCCTCGTTGTCCACCTTTAATAGCCATGTTCCTCCAAAGAACGTTGTTACCAAGTAAGTACTATAGTTGACTTACTTGGGGTAAATAATAATGTTGCGTGTTTATACTACCGAATGGTTATCTGCGAGTCTTAACTTCATCAGATAAATTAGCAATAAAGTCGTCAACCGACATTGTTCCTAAATCTTCACCACTTCGAGTTCGTATTGAAATTTCGCCAGCTTCCATTTCTTTATCGCCAACAACTAACAAATACGGAACACGCTTTAAAGTATGCTCGCGGATTTTAAAGCCTATCTTCTCATTTCTCAAGTCTAGTTTTGCTCTAAATCCACTTTCTTTTAGTTTTTTAACAACTTTTTCACAATATTGGCCCTGTTTATCGGTAATATTCATCACAGTTGCTTGAATTGGTGATAACCAGGTTGGGAATTTACCTGTGTACTCTTCGATCAAAATACCGATAAAACGTTCTAATGATCCTAAAATTGCACGGTGAATCATTACCGGAATATATCTTTCGTTGTCTTCACCAACATAAGTTGCGCCTAAACGCTCTGGTAGTGCAAAATCAAGTTGCACGGTACCACATTGCCAAGCACGGCCTAAACAGTCCATTAAGGTAAATTCAATTTTCGGACCGTAAAAAGCACCTTCACCTGGTAAGTACTCAAACTTAATATCACTGTCTGTTAAAGCTTGCGCTAAACCTGCTTCAGCTTTATCCCAAATTTCATCACTACCGATACGGTTTTCAGGGCGAGTTGACAATTTAACTACAATATCTTCAAAACCAAATGAACCATAAACGTCATATACCATTTCGATACATTTAGTCACTTCAGCTTGAACTTGCGACTCCATACAGAAAATATGAGCATCATCTTGCGTAAAGCCACGTACGCGCATTAAGCCATGTAAAGAGCCTGATGGTTCATTACGATGACAACAACCAAATTCAGCAATACGTAATGGTAAATCACGGTACGATTTCAACCCTTGGTTAAATATCTGTACGTGACCTGGACAGTTCATTGGTTTAATCGCGTATTCACGCTTTTCAGATTCAGTAGTAAACATGCCGTCGGCATACTTATCCCAGTGACCTGACTTTTCCCAAAGACTTCTGTCCATCATCATTGGCGCTTTAACTTCGTCATAGTCATATTCGTGCAATTTTTCACGAACAAATTTTTCTAATTCTGTATAGATAGTCCAACCATCATTGTGCCAAAACACCATGCCTGGCGCTTCTTCTTGCCAATGGAATAAATCTAAAGTTTTACCAATTTTACGGTGATCACGCTTTTCAGCTTCCGCTAAACGAACGATGTAAGCTTTAAGTTGCTTTTTATCAGCCCATGCTGTGCCGTAAATACGTTGCAACATTTTGTTTTCAGAATTGCCACGCCAATAAGCACCAGCAACTTTCATTAATTTAAAGTGATGACAATGACGCATGCTTGGGACATGTGGACCACGACACATATCAATGTACTCTTGATGATGATAAAGCGCAGGTGTGTCTGACTTATCAATATTTTCATCAAGAATTTCTAGCTTGTAAGTTTCGCCACGTTCAGTAAATGCATCGTAAGCATCTTGCCACGTACCTGTTTTCTTAATTACTTCATAACCCGTGCGAGCCAGCGTAGTCATTTGCTTTTCTAGCTTCACTAAATCGTCTTCGGTGATTGATTCTTCTAAATCAACATCGTAATAAAAACCGTTTTCGATTGTCGGGCCAATAGCCATTTTTGTATTTGGCCATAATTGCTTAATAGCATGACCTAATAAATGCGCGCAAGAGTGACGAATAATCTCAAGTCCTTCGGCATCTTTACTGGTAATAAGCTGCAACGCTGCATCTTCATTAATCAATTCACAAGCATCGACAAGTTCGCCATTGATACGACCAGCAATGGTTGCTTTCGCAAGACCAGGACCAATATCTAAGGCAACATCCATTACAGAAACTGCTTGTTCAAAAGAGCGTTGACTACCGTCAGGGAGAGTAATTACAGGCATGTATTTTCCTTTTTCAGTGGTGGCACATACGAAGTGTCACTTGATTTAAATTATTTTTGCATTTGTATGATGACTCAGTATTTATTAATACACTTACTGTATTTTTTAATAAACACCAAGGAAATTCGCCGTAGAGTACCCGAAAGCGGGTATTAAGTACAGTATTGACTCTGCCAATTCTCCCTCCAAAAACAACTTTACAACTGTTACTTTTATTAACGTAAATACAGTTAGTCGCAATAGCCGTTATTACTTGGCTAAAAACGTTCCTTAGTAGTGCGTTATTCTGCTTATAACTTGGCGGTTTGCTTGATAATGTAATTAACCATCGCTATTATAGCTAATTAATTTAATTACACTTTTGTCAAATAAAGTAACACTCTGTTATCGTTGACTTAAACTGTTTTAAAAGAAAACATGACCGTAACGGGTTCCTAAAAAGGGATAGTATTAGGATATGAATAGCATTACTGCAAAATACTGGCAAACAACCAGTCTTTTAATTATTTTATTCTTCATAACAATCTATATATTCCTTGTATCAATTTTATCTAAAGAAATTGCTATTTTTCAGCATAACCCACCTGCTATTGCTTACGAACTATCACCTCAGCAACTAACTCCTACTAATGACTATTTAGGTCATGTTTTGTTTATTGATAATTTAGCAACCAACAATAAACAAGAGCTCGTTATTAAGTTAATAAAAAAAGATAAAAATTGGTTAGTAGCACCATTAAGTTTCGTTGTCATTAATATTATATTAGCCGCACTCTACCCTGTTTTAGCATTGTTATTGGTTACTTTTATTACTGCGTTTTTAATTTCCAGTTACCAGAAAAGGAAGCTTAAAAACATTTGTAATATTACCTATGATATCGCAGAGACCTTTGGTCAAAAAAATCATATCAGCAAGAACATTCTGTCCTAGCAAACCTAAATTATACCTTGGAAGATATAGCACGCTATGCAATTCAATATAAAACAGATACTGAGCAAAGTGCATTTTGTGACAAGTTAACGCAATTAACTAATCGTCATACGTTTCTTCAACATATCGAAGAGCAGCTGACAATCAATGACGATATTAAAAGTGGTTTGTTGTTTATCGATCTTGACGGTTTTAAACAAGTTAATGACTCTTTTGGCCATTCTTTTGGTGATGAAGTACTTATTCAAGTTGCTGAACGTCTCAGATCTATCGTACGCAGCAATAAACTAAACTTTAATGCGCCAAATAGTGTACTAGAAAAAAACCTTGCTAGGTTAGGTGGCGATGAATTTACAATATTTTTGCACAACATAGATAATTCAGCGTTTGCCATAAAAATAGCTAAGTACGTTTTATCAGAGCTAGAACGTGATTTCATCTTGGGTAACAAAACAATTAAAATCAGTGCTAGCATCGGTATTGCGCTCTACCCTGAAAGTGCAAGTAAACCCAACGCACTTGTGCAATTAGCCGATGTTGCTATGTATCGTGCGAAAAAAGATGGCCGTGGTATTTATCGTATATATTCACCTGAAATGGGCAGCCAATTAAGGCGTTACCACTATTTACTTGAGGAGATGAGGCTTGCGATAACCTCAAATAACTTCTATTTGACCTTTCAACCGATTATTCACGTTGAAGGATGTTTGATCAGTTATTTTGAAGCACTCGTCAGATGGCAGCACCCAATAGAAGGGGTAATTTCACCTGCAGAATTTATTCCGATTGCGGAAGAATCTAATCAAATTTTACCATTAGGTGACTGGATACTAAATGAAGCATGTCGCCAAATGTGTGCTTGGTATAATGCAGGAATGAAAAAAACAAAAATATCGGTCAATGTTTCCGTTATTCAACTTAAGCATCGCCCACTCTATCAATGGGTTATGAATACACTTTTAAGAACAGGGCTACCACCTTCATCATTAATGCTTGAAATCACAGAATCATGCTTTCTTGAAATATCAGATGAGATCATTACTGAGTTAGAAAAGCTTCGTCAAGAAGGAGTTTTTATTGCCATTGACGATTTTGGCACGGGTTTTAGCTCATTATCGATTTTGGCAACCTTGCCTGTCGATGTTTTGAAAATTGATAAAATGTTTATTAATGAAGCAACTAATAGCACTAAATATAAGAAGATATTAAAATCAATTATCGAAATGGCACACCAACTTGACTTAAAAGTCGTTGCAGAAGGTATCGAAAATGTCATGCAACTAGAGTTATTAAAGTCTTTAGGAGTGATATATATTCAGGGCTTTCTCATTAGTCCTCCTGAAAGTTCAACGAATGTGGGCACTAAGGTATTAGATCAAGGAATTAACCACCTTGCCCATAATGGCGCAGGTGTATGGCAGCCTAAGCCATCAAATATAATGAGTCAGATAAATTAGTACCTCTTCACTAAGCATATATAGTAAATAGGCTTAGTATCAATCAACACTCAATATCGCCCTGCCTTTCGTTAAGTGCATTTGGTGATATGCTTTAAATAAGAAATCAGTATTTGAACAAGCACCTTATTATGAAATTTATCTATTTTTCAGCCACTAAAACTAAGCTTTTAGGCTATGCCTTACTAGCCACTTTGGCAATATTGACAACTAATACTCAAGCAAGTGAAGCTCCGCAATGGCGATCATGGAAACAGAGTAATGAATTAAGTGTTGTTTATCGCGAAAGTCAGTATAAGGGCTTAATAGAAATTAAAGCGCAAGCTAAGCTTAATTCCACCTTAGCAGGCTTTATTTATTTTATTGAAGATCTTAAGCACATAGCTAATTGGCTAGATAACGCCGAATCAGCCGAAATCATTCAACAAATAACCGCTACAGAAAACATTTTCATGACAAGGTTTCATGGCATATGGCCAGTATCGCCGAGAGAAATGTTAATTCACTCACGTTTTTGGCAGAACAAAGACCTTTCAATTGAAATAGCGGTAACAGATGCAAGTAATACGATGGATAAGTCAAAAAAAGCGATTCGTATGAAAGTACACAGTGCTCATTGGAAAATAGTGCCAACATCAGCAGATAGCATAGAAATTACTTACCAGTTTATTGTTGACCCTAATGGCAATATTCCACAGTGGTTAACTAAGCCAATGACACTCAACGGCATTTGGACCACGCTCAATAATATGAAAGAACAATTGCCGATAAGTAAATGGCAAAAAGAAAGTAGAGCAGACATTCAAGAGTTTAACTAATATCAGCTTATTTAAGTTTATGAATTTGTTGTACGTCGAAAAGTAAATCAAGGAAGGTGATGTGCACTACTGACTATTGATACGGTACATAGAGCCTTTAAAATTTGCTAAAAGGCTCTACTTTAAAATACGGTTTATTATTGGCCTTTCAACATTGAAAGCGCCATCGCTTCCGCAACTTTAATACCGTCAATACCAGCAGACAAAATACCGCCAGCATAACCCGCACCTTCGCCCGCAGGATACAAACCTTTAGTGTTGATACTTTCAAAGCTTACTTTATCACGAGTAATATTAATCGGTGACGAAGTACGCGTTTCAACAGCCGTTAACGTAGCATCAGCCATTGAAAAGCCTTTTATTTTACGTTCAAAGGCAGGTAATGCCTCACGAATTGCAGCAATGGCGTAATCAGGTAATGTTTCACTTAAGTCACAATATTTCACACCTGGTTTATATGACGGTTCAACAGCGCCATGTTCGCCGCTTTTACGACCAGCAAGAAAATCTCCAACGAGTTGAACTGGCGCATCATAATTTTCACCACCAAGTTTGAAAGCAGTTTCTTCAAGTCGGCGCTGAAACTCAATACCAGCAAGTACATTGTCTTTACTGCCATTTTCATCATAATCTTCCGGTGATATACCCACCACAATCGCACTATTGGCATTGCGCTCGTGACGAGAGTATTGGCTCATACCATTTGTTACTAAGCGTCCTTCTTCTGAAGCTGCGGCAACAACAGTACCGCCAGGGCACATACAAAAGCTATAAACTGAACGGCCATTAGTACAGTGATGCACTAATTTATAATCAGCCGCACCTAATATAGGGTTTCCGGCATTTTTACCAAAACGCGCGTCATCAATCACTGATTGCTCATGCTCAATTCTAAAGCCGACTGAAAATGGCTTAGCTTTTATAAATACGCCTTTTTTATGCAGCATTTCAAAAGTATCGCGCGCACTATGACCGATGGCTAAGGCAATATGCTTAGTTTCAATCACTTCACCTGACGCTAAGGTTAAGCCAGTTACTTGCATATTGTCAGAATCGCTGGCTGCATTTTCGTCGACTTTCGCAAAGTGAATATCTTCAACACGTTGCTCAAAACGTACTTCACCACCAAGGCGGTTTATTTCTGCACGCATTTGTTCAACCATAGTCACCAACTTAAAGGTACCAATATGGGGCTTACTGACATATAAAATTTCATCAGGTGCACCGGCATCAACAAATTCATGTAAAACTTTACGACTATAATGTTTAGGGTCTTTTACTTGGCTATAGAGCTTACCGTCAGAAAATGTTCCAGCGCCACCTTCACCAAACTGCACGTTAGATTCGGTATTAAGAATTTTTTTACGCCAAAAACCAAAGGTATCTTTAGTGCGCTCACGAACTTCTTTACCGCGTTCCAAAATAATAGGTTTAAAACCCATTTGAGCCAAAAGTAATCCGGCAAATAAGCCACAAGGGCCCATACCAATAACCACAGGACGCTCGGTTAAATTCTCAGGCGCTTGACCAACAAATTTATAATTAGTGTCAGGGCTTGCTTTGATATCTTGTGATTTAGCATGTTGCAATAATAATTTTTCATTAATACTGGTATCAACATCAAGGGTATACATTAAAATTATGTTGCTCTTTTTTCGTGCATCATAACCACGTTTAAATATTGAAAAGTTAGTTAACTGCTCTGCCGTTATTTTTAATATCGCAAGAATAGCTTGCTCTAACTCTTCAGGTTGATGATTTAGTGGTAATTTGACGTTAGTTAAACGCAACATAATGTGAATCCAAAGCAGACAAGGGTAAAAATTGGCGCCATTTTACCTGATAGTGCTAGCGATACCAATACAAAGCTAAAACAACAATTGAATTTGTTTGTAAGCTAGGTATGATCCGCTCTTTAATAGTAAACATGCTACCGAGTTAATAATTCGAATAGCTAAAATGAGCAGAATAAATGGCTTTTGTAGTTACTGACAATTGTATTCAATGTAAATACACCGATTGCGTCGCGGTTTGCCCGGCCGATGCTTTTCATCAAGGACCAAATTTCTTAGTCATTAACCCAGATTCATGTATCGATTGTGATTTATGTCCTGTTGAATGTCCTGCTGATGCTATTTACCAAGAAGATGATGTTCCCAATGACCAGAAAGACTTTATTGAACTAAACGCCGAGCTAGCGAAAAATTGGCCGATAATCAATGACGTAATCCCCGCCCTTAAAGATGCTGAGCAATGGGATGGCGTGCCAAATAAAATTGAGTATTTAATAACTGACATCGAATAAGCCAGTACTCTCTCATTACTTATCCTTTACTTTCGCTCACAATCAGTTAGTTACCAATTTACCGCTATTTTTCATCTTCAGCTATAATGTCTAATAGTCTATTCTGACTTGGTAAATAACATGTGGCGAGCCATTGAGCAAAACATTACGCAAGTAATAGGTCAGCAGTTCAGCATTAAACACAAGCAGCCAGTTACCGGTGGCGATATTAATTTATGCTATTGGCTAAGTGACTATCAGCACAATTATTTTATAAAACTCAATGATAAGTCTCGGCTACAACAATTTGAATCTGAAGCCTATTCCCTGGCACAAATTACTCAGTTAAAAACCATGTCATGCCCTAGTGTTATTGCTACTGGCACAACTTTAGATAAAAGTTACCTAATCTTAGAGTATCTACCTTTTAAAAAAGCAACGGCGAAAGAATGGTTCAACTTTGGTGAACAATTAGCACGCATGCATAAAACATCCACTCATGGTCAGTTTGGCTGGGAGCACGACAATTACATAGGCACAACACTTCAGCCAAATGGCTGGCAAAGTAACTGGCGAACATTTTTTGCCGAACAACGTATTGGCTGGCAGTTACAATTGCTCGCAGAAAAATCAATAAAACTTGGTGACATTGAACATATTGTTGATGCTTGCCACGACATACTACAACATCACCAAGTAACGCCCTGCTTAGTACATGGCGATCTTTGGCAAGGAAATCTCGGTTTTAATGATGACGGCGCTTTCATTTTCGACCCCGCAAGCTACTACGGCGACCGAGAAGTAGACATCGCCATGAGTGAATTATTTGGTCAATTGCCCGGTGAGTTTTATCAAGGCTACCAAGGTGTTTACCCTTTAAACAATGACTATGATAAGCGTAGGTTGGTCTACAACTTTTATCATATTCTTAATCACGCAAATTTATTTGGTGGTGTTTATATTGAACAATGCAAAGCTAATTTAACCCGTATTCTAGCATTACATTAGGGGGTAAAAAGTTCGCACTTTAGCCAGAATTGACCATACTAAATTGACAGGTTTTATTGATAGTTCTAGGAGGAATTATGCCTGATGAAGTTAAAGAACAACGTATTGAATGTCCGAATTGCGGTCACAATATTCGCGTTGCATTAGACGCCAGTGAAGGTGATCAAGACTATTATGATGAGTGCCCTGCATGTTGCATGGAAATGCATCTAAATTTACATGTTGATGAGTATAACCAAAAGATTCAACTTGCAGTTGGCAGTGACAACGAACAAATTTTTTAATTTAGACGTTGTGTTTTAAAATTAACATAATACAGACGAGTAGTAGCTAAATAAAACCTAACTAATTTTCACATGGAACTAATTCTACTTCATAACTAATTGTACTATCAGTGCTAGTTGTAGGGGTGTAACGAACGTAACATGACTGTTCAATAATTAAATTGCCGCTGTTAACATTATCATTAAAGGTAAAAATAGCACTAGTGACATAACCCGGCACGCCACCGGCAAGTGTAATATCTGTTCCGGGTCCAACCCCTTCAAGCAAATGCATCCAAGTCGTCGGCATATTACCCGGATATCCATAATAAAAAAGGCACTCATCACACCATGCTTTTAACTTTGGTTCAGTTCCAGAAAAAACCGAGGATTCTTTTTCTAAGCCATCAACAATAAGTTTACTATGAGCAAGATCGAGAGCGGACTCTATAGCCCCTTTAAGACCTTGCAGTCTTGCCGTTTTAGCGTCAGATTCTAAATCAATAAATTTAGGTGCAGCTGTTGCAGCCAAAATGCCGAGAATAACAATAACAACAACTAATTCAATGAGAGTAAAACCTTTACCTCTAAACATACGAACACCCCTGTAAATTTAACAACACATTTATATAAAGAGATGCTCACCAGTTATAGAGAATTTCTTTAAGAATTATTAACAAGATTATATAGCGTCTGTTAGTCATTGAGTATTAATAGCGTTGGCAAGTAACAACTCCATACACCTTGTAAACAGTACGTTTACAAGCGGAAAACAATCTAGTTGCAATTAGTCATACAGGTCAGGTTATCAACTTTTTATTTCGGAAAGTACTTCAAAGGGAATAAGTCAAAGTACCAATCTACAAAGTACAATGACTAAAGAGCTTACTTATATCACATGGACAATGCTTCTAAAAATAAGCTGCTAACGTTAAAGCTTCATACGCTCAATAGTTTCAACTATCGTCATCGTTTGTTGGTCAAATTCAATATTCACTTTGTCGCCAACAGCTACATTTTGTAAATTTGTACGCGCTAAAGTTTCCGGTATTAAATGCACAGAAAAATGTTCATCAACTTCAGCCCCCAGCGTTAAACTAATACCATTAATACTGATAAAACCTTTCGCAAATATATACTTTTGATATTCTGAGGCCAATGCAAAACTTAAAGTGCAATTATCAGCACTTTCAATGCGATTTATAACGCTAGCTTGGGTATGCACATGGCCGCTTAGCATATGTCCACCAATTTCATCACCGATTTTTAACGAGCGCTCAACATTAACCTTTGAACCCAGCTCAATCTCGGCAAGGTTAGATACTCTTAACGTTTCGTCAATTACATCAAACGCTATAAAACTTTGTGCTCCATTTAAAGCACCAAACTCAACAGCAGTTAAACAAACACCATTTATAGCAACACTTGCCCCTGTTGCTAAACCTTCCACACATTGGTGTTCAAGAGCTATTTTTAACCTAACCGCATTATTCTTAGTTAATATTGAAATTACTTCAGCTTGTGATTGCACAATACCTGTAAACATATATCATCCAGATAAATAAATATTTTTTTCATTCTACCAATAACGCCTAGCGAAATAATTACCTAAATGAACATTAATCGATTTTTTTCCAATAGCAAAAATCTAATGAAATTGGCGTACCCAATTTTAATTGCACAGCTGATCCAAAATTTAATGGGTTTTGCCGATACCGTTATGGCGGGTCGAGTGAGCGCAACAGACATGGCTGCAGTTGCTGTTGCCAGCAGTGTTTGGCTGCCATTAATTCTAACCATATCTGGCTTAGTGATGGCATTGGCGAGTATTATTTCGCAGTATTCTGGGGCAAAAAAATTCGATGAAGTGGCAAAAGCAACTTATCAAACGGCATGGATAGCGGTTTTCTTTTCAATCATCATCATTGCGCTTTATTACATTGCAACTCCACTGTTGATTGACTCTCTGTCATTAGAGCCAGAGCTAAAGCGTTTGATGTTCGATTATTTAGGTTACATTGTTTGGGGCGGCCCGGGTTACTGTTTATATTTAGTATTACGCAATTATTCTGAAGGCTTATCTCATACGCGGCCAACCATGATAATCAGCATTTTAGGTTTGCTTATTAACATTCCGGCTAATTATATATTTATCTATGGTGAGTTCGGGATGCCTGCATTGGGTGGTGCCGGCTGTGGTATTGCAACAGCAATTGTTTATTGGGTAATGTTTGTCGGTATGTTTACCTATGCTTACTTTTCAAAGCATTTAAAGCATGCGCCACTATTTAATAAATTTTATTGGCCACAATGGCGTGAAATAAAGAACATTCTATCTTTGGGTGTACCAATCGCTTTTTCATTATTATTTGAAGTTAGTTTATTTGCTGCAGTCGCTATTTTATTAGTGCCATTTGGTGCCAATGTTGTCGCTAGCCATCAAATAGCAATTAACTTCTCTGGCTTAGTATTTATGGTGCCATTAAGCTTAGCCATGGCTGTTACTATTAAAGTCGGTTTTGAAGTGGGTAATAAAAACTTAGAAAAGGCAAAAGAACTTTGCCGTTATTCAGTTATATTGGGGCTTGTCATTGCGATAGTAACAGCAGCAATAACCTTATTGTTTAGCCATCAAATTGCCGAAATTTATACTATAGAAACAGAAGTATTAGAACTAGCAGCAAGCTTAATGTTTTTAGCCGCACTATTTCAATTTTCAGACGCCATACAGGTTATTTCTGCAGGTGCACTTCGAGGCTATAAAGACACTAAATCAATACTATATATCACCTTCTTCTCATACTGGGTTGTTGGTTTGTCGTTTGGTTTAGTATTAGGGCTAACAGACTGGATAGTACCAGCAACTGGTCCGTATGGCTTTTGGATAGGCTTTATATCAGGCTTAACGGTTGCCGCTGTTTTATTAGCATGGCGCTTAAAAGTAATACAAAAGCGTTTTGATGATGAGCAAGCAGCACTTGCATAGTAATATGCGTAGATATAAGCCAGTTTGCCGAATTAAACAGCAAACAGATTCTATTTTACATAAAACTACTTGCACATAATAAAACAGATCGCTAACATAGCGCCCGTTGAGTTGAGATAAAACTCAATAAGCTCGCTTAGCTCAGTTGGTTAGAGTACTTGCATGACATGCAAGGTGTCGCAGGTTCGAGTCCCGCAGCGAGCACCAAATTAGGGTTAATAGCCCATTAAAAAAACCTGATAAGCTTTACTAATAAGCCTCTCAGGTTTTTTTATGTCTATTGCTATTTCATGCTGTTTATTTAAGCATACACTTTTGCTACTAAATAAAGTCTCAACGCCTTGCTAAATAACATGATTTAAGAAATTAACTTATAGGTGAGGTGGAAACCAAACATTTTTTATTTTGCCATCACGGACTTCGTAAATAGCAAAAACAAGCCTATCTTCTCTCCCGTCACTTAACCCCGTTAACCTTTCATAGTCGATAACTATTGGCCCATTGACCATTCTTTTTTCGATTATAACTTTGAATTCTTCTGGTACGGTTTTTAAGAACTGGTAAGTTTTTAACAAGTCCTTTTTGCCAACTATATCTGTTGTATCATCCCAAAGGTCTTGCATTTTTACGTCAGAAGAATAGCAACTAGCAAAAAGCTCTACATCATGTGCGTTATAAGCATCTACTTGTGCCTGAACAACGGTGGCTGGATCTTTACTTTCGGTACATGATAATACCTCACTACTATACATACTTATAATTGCGAGGATTGATACGATAATAATCTTCATTGCTATAACCTATCCTTGATACATACTCTGTGAGAAACCAAATAGCTTATTAAGTAGATATTTCTGTATTTACCATCTACTTAATTTTTACTTAAAATAACTCAACATTATTTGTTTTCAAAGACTTATTATACTATTTTTTTATATTGATAGAGGCTCATACTTATAACTGAGAAGTATCAATCATACTTATGGCTTTTTCATTGGACAAATAAGGTAATACCTCTAATCTAAAGGTCACCATCGCACACTTTGCTCACTGTTTATTAAATTACACCTTACGATTTTTTCACTTAAAACAGTGTGCATCTGTTAGCGTCACTGCAATAAAAAACGATACTGATCAATTTAATGATACTAGTACCGTTGTTATGGCTTGAAGTCACTTGTGCTATAAAAGACAAAGGTATTTGCTAAGCACTCTTCTAAGCGGCTGTTAGATAATAAAATTATTTAAATAAGTTAGAAAATCAGTATTCACCTTACTTTAAACCGCTAAAAATAAAGCTAAAGTTCCAGATCAAACACAACGCTTATCGAGGCAGAAAAAACGATATTTTCTTGTAAATAGCGACCAGGTTTAGCGCTACTACTTCCCATACGAGCACTGACACCATAATTTTCCGCATCACTATTGGCGCCAAATCTATGGTGACTTTGGTTAGCGTTAGAATTAATGCTATAAATTTTTCCTAGCTTAGCATCAAAGGCATTGGCTAATATTTTCCCTTGTGCTTTAGCATTGTTTACAGCAAGTGCATTCACTTCTGCTTTTAATGCCTGCTCTTTAGAAGATTTCAATTCGATATTTCTAATGGCATCAATTTTTACGCTTAAGGCAAAATCCATAAAGGCATTTAGTTTTTCGATATCATTTAATGTCACTTTAAGTGTCCGACGAGCAATATAACCATCTATCTTATCGCGCGATCCTTTATTATATGAATAGCGCACTTCCGTTGCGATGTTTGACGCAGAAACATTGGCTTCGTCAATTTGAAAATCACTTAAACCATCAAGTAAATTGTTAACCCGTTCATCGACATCTTTTTTGGCATCTAAACTGCTTTTTTTACTACTTTCGACCGCTAAGTGCACAATAGCGATATCTGGCATTGCCATCATTTCAGCTTTACCGGTTACAGCAATATGGCGATTATTCGGTAAACTGGTGTTGGCTAACGAAAGCGTAGAAAAAGTTAATGTGGAAAATACCAGTAATCCAATTGAGGTTAAGTGTTTCATAGACATTCCTAATAAAAAATTTATAAAGGTGAATAACTACCGCTAATGAAAGCAATGCAGCTATTTAAATATTAATTTAGACCATGATTAGATAGTTAAACTAGCAAAATTATGACCATTTAATGAAGAATAAGTTTCTAACTTATCAGTACTTTTTAATATTGCTGCTAAGAATAAGCTATCGAACATTAATCCTAGCTGAACGAGCGAAATTCAAACTAAAATCAATCGATGAATAATTAGCAATTTTTTCAATATTTGTCTCGATTTGTTGATAAAAATCATCTACCTTTCACTTGAAATCAATCAACATTATTACTGTTCACATGCCAATATTTGGCTTTACCTGAGAATCAACAACCATGCAGATATTTGACACACTGTTACAGAACAAAAGCTTTATTACGGCAGTGTTAGCCATTCTCATTATTACCTTTAAGTTGCTCATTACGCGATTTATTAAGCGACGCGCTAAAAAGAAGAAAATAGATAAGCGCTTTACGGTTAATCTACTCAATAATATTTTTAACTTTGCACTTATTTTTATGGTTTTCAATATTTGGTCTGTAGAGATTCAAAAATTCGCTTTTTCTATCGCCGCTTTTATCGTTGCAATAGTGTTGGCAACACGAGAGTTTATTCAATGTTTTATTGGCTTTATCTATGTCGTATCTAATCGACCATTTCGAATAGGTGACTGGGTGCAGGTTGGCAAACATTATGGTGAAGTAAACTCGATGGATTGGGTAAACTTAACAATTCTAGAAGTGAATATAGATAATTATCAATTTACTGGTAAAACTTTGTTTATTCCAAATAGCCAGTTAGTTACGAGTCCGATAAAAAACTTAAACTTTTTAAAACGCTATGCCGTACATCATTTTACGATCACACGCGACGGTAGTGTTAACCCTTTTGACTTTATTGAAGCGCTAAAAGAAAAAGCTAATAACTACTGCGCAGACTTTAACGATGTTGCGGTTCGATACAACCAAGTGATTGAAAACCGTTTAGATATTAATATTGCCGGCCCTGAGCCACATATTGAGGTTGCTACATCTCACTTAGGAGATACCCAAGTCATTTTTACTATTTTTTGCCCTACAGAACGAGCAATGGAAATAGAAAATAAGCTTACTGCTGACTTTATGAATTTTTGGTTTAGTGCCAAAAGTTATACTTAATCATCAGACAGTTATACATTCATTGCTAAGGCAAGATGGTGTTGAATAAAGCTACCTTTGCCTTGCATATAGGTATTCATATCATGTAAACACTGTTCGGCTACACCTCGTTTTAATTCAGCATATTCCAAGGCTATAGTCGAGTTACTGCGCAAATAATCACGAAAAGCTAAATGTTTTAAGGCATGAATATCATTACGTTTAAAACCATGTAAATGGTGGCTACGATTTATGCCACCTTTTTGAAAGTATCGACGGCCAACAATGCCATTCTCACCCTTGGCGATATATCCCAACGCAGCAAGTTCTAAATGCTTATCTTCAAAGCAAGACAAGCAGTCAACTTCAACTAGAATATCGATAATAGGTTTAGCAGACAAACCTTGAACTGACGTGCTGCCAATATGATGAATGGCAACATTGTTATCAGCAAATACAATTTTCAGCGCTGTTTGTTCTTGCTGGAATTGTGTGGGCCAGTTGCAGTTGTAATTATCTACTACTATCTTTCTTGTCATTATATTTGCTCAAACTTTACTCAAACTTTACTCAAACAATGCGAGTTAACTTATATCCAGCCTAATACACCAGCAAAAACAACAATGGCAATAATATTTATTGCGTATAAGCCGCCAACTACCTGTAACTGTTTTTTCCTTGATGGCATGTCGTAGACCCAATAACAAACGCTATAGAAACTCAAGTAGCCAACAGAGAAAAGCAACCAAGGGGCATCAGCATTCCACCATGACCACTCCCACGTTAACGCACCAATGTGGTTTAATGTTATTTCCACCAGAACACTAAGCATTGAAAAAAGAATGGCAAAAAACCAGCGGTTATTTAACCCTAAAACTTTCATTTTAGGGTCTTTAGGCAAAGCAAGCGTTGCCACAATACCCGAGATGGCAAACATGAAACAAATCTCAACATTTAAACCAATAAAAATTAAAAATGCAGTGTCACCAGGAGCAGCCCAAACTGGTGCATGTTGAGTAAAATGAAAAACTAATGAATTCCATATTTCATTAAACCAATCCATGCCCCAAAATGCCAACCCAGCAAGAAACCTAGACCAGTTCCCACGATCAGCTTCTTGAGCGTAGACATAAATAACAATCAATAATAAAGGAATTACATACCAAGAAAATTGGCTAGTATCTCTCAATATCGCTAACGCTTGGGAGCTCGATTCGGTAGGCATAACATTGAAACCATTAGTTTTTTGTTAACATGCTACCACAAGAAGAGATACTTTAAATAGGGAAGTAATAAATAAGAATAAGGCAATTACATCAGGTAGTACTTAAACCTAAGCGACTTAATTCAGCATAAACATGAGCCATAGCAATGCTATTTTCTTGTAACGAACCATCACTAGCTGAACGGGCAATAAAACCTAAGTCAGAAATGTTAAAATGAGCGTCAATGTTGACACCGGCTTTGATCAAACAGTCTTGGCTACAAGAATCTCCACACCCTTCTATTAAGATAACCTTTCGACCGACACACTTAGCTTTAATTTTTTCATCCGAAGCCGCCATAAGCCATGAAATACATGACATTTCAGCTATACCGTCACTATCTAGTGTTAAGGCAATATCATTCGCCATCGTTGCTAAGTGCGAACAGCCAGAACAAGAAAAAACTAATGGCTTATTGTTTTTCATTACATATTCCAAATTGTTAACTTGTTCAAAGTTAGAACAAATTAAGACATAAAAATTACGCGAATCTCATTGTCGACAATTCACTTTCATTGACATTTTAATCAACTATTTCACCGATGCTTTGACGTAGATCAATGTTTTTCAGCTTATCATCAAGGTTAATTGTTATGAGTTATTTCAATTTGAAATGAAAGAAAAAGTTATTTTAACTTTACACTTTGTAAGTATGCGTTTTTATACGATCAATTCTTTTACTTTGTATTTTACTATCAAGCCTATAGAATTAGCTGTTTTTTCAATTTGAGTTCAATTCATGCTTGTTCGTTTTTTAACAATTTCCATTTCGTTTTTTCTTATTTTTGCTAGCACTTTATGTATCAACGCCAATGCAAACGAACTACAGCGTTTAAATAAACAACTCGCGGCTGATTTTGCTAAAGAATTAAAAAAGCACAATATTCCAGGTGGTGCATATGCCATCGTAAAAAATAATAAGGTCATCGCATTAGAGAAGTTTGGCTATACCGATACCAAAAAATCAAAGAAAGTCGACAACAATACAGTTTTCCGTTTAGCCTCAGTATCAAAACCATTTGCCGCAACTATTACCACTATGTTGGCGCAAGAGCAGCACTTAAACCTTTCCGACCCAATAACTAAGTATTTGCCTAACTTTACCCTCGCCACCAAAGGCGCAGCTGACAAAATTCAAATAAAACACTTACTAAGTCACTCTAGCGGACTAATGCCAAATGCTTACGACAATTTACTGCATGAAAACTGGAGTATGGAAAAAATAATTAATCGCTTTGATCGCGTTAAGCCAATATGTCAGCCAGCTAAATGCTATGGCTATCAAAATATCGCCTATGGTTTTTTACAGCCAGCAATCGAAGCTAGCCAAACTAAAAGCTACCCCACCTTGCTACAAGAGAGAATATTCTCGCCACTAGAAATGGCAAATGCTTCTGTGGGTATTGACGTTTTCCGTAACAACAAAAATACCGCAAAACCTCATATATTAAGAAAGCGCATAAAAACGGGCAGAAAAGATAAGCAAGGTAATGATATTAGAAAATATGTTTGGCGCACTGTAGATGTTGAACCCGACTACTATAAAGTCGCGCCAGCAGCAGGAATTAATGCCAGCATTACAGATTTAGCCAAATGGTTAATTGCTAATTTAGGTTATCAACCTACAGTGCTTTCGCCAGCGTTATTAGATGAATTAACAACTCCACGCATTAAAACTAAAAAGGATTTACGTCGCAGATATTGGCGTAGTCACTTAACTGATGCACACTACGGTTATGGTTGGCGTATTTATCAATTTGGTGATCACCCGATAGTTTATCACTCAGGTTGGGTTGCAGGCTTTAGAGCTGATATCGGCTATTCGCCTGATTTAGATATTGGTTTTGCCGTATTGATCAATGCTGAATCAAATGTTATCAACAAAATAACCAGTCAGTTTTGGTCAAAAGCTCATAAGAAGCTACTAGCAAAAGTAAAAATTTAACAACGGCTAGATTGTAAAAACTTCAAGTGGCCAATACCGCAACTTGCTGGATTATATATCGATAGATCTAATTAAATAGTACGTTGGCCAGATCTCTCTAACTTGGCTTTCCCATTCTGGGTCAACTCTGCCATCAGATTTTTGTAGCAGCCAAACCTTGGCCCATTTTTGAACATTTTTACCTGACTTACTCAGTTTTAACGGTAAAAAACGACGCTCATATTTACACTTTTTATATTCAACAACACTGCGAGTTCTCGCTCGACTGTGCAGTGCGTTTAGCTCGGCATGGATCACCTCAACCTGTGATATTGGCAGTAGCTTTTGATTTTTCAAGCAGGCAACTATCTCAGCTTTCTTAATAGCGACTTGCATATAATCATCTAGGTACGGGGTATAAACCATCCCCGTTAGCCCGCGAATAGAAACAAGTTCCCTATCTGCTAATTCCTTTAACGGAATAATTTTACGATTAATGTCATATAGCTCACTGATCACATGAGGCTTATCATTTAATTTAGCCAATCGTTCTTTCTCTCATCATTAAACATTGCATCACCTTAACTTGGCGGGTCAATATTATTAGCAATACTGTTATTTAAACGAAACCAGCCAGCAATAGAATAACGATCACGTTTTGCGGCTAACACCTCATGTGGGAATTCTTCACTTAAAAATACCACTATTGTGCCGAAATTAGGTGTGACGGTAACCTTATTATCTGCTATTGATACTGTCGGCGATTGGTTCTTATAAATCACCAACTCTCCACCATCATCAGCAGACCAATGTTGATTGAGATAAACCACCACCGATAGCACACGATTACCTTCACCTTTAAAAGCGTCTTTATGCTTTTTATAAAAATCACCTTTTGCGTAATGTGCAAAATGACTCTCAAAAGAAAATAAACCTAAAAATAGCCGTTTATTTAAAAATGTTTGCAATGACTGTGACCAATTTATCCAAGCACAACTTGCTTCACTGTCATTTGTTATCCAACAAATTTCATCGGTGCGAATAAAGTGATTAATTGTATGATCTTTTGCTCGACCAATGCCTGCTCGTTTAAAATTATCTACTGGTAATTCAGTAATATGTTGTAATAACAAGGATGTAAGATTTTCAGGTAACGCATAAGGGCGAATACTATAGCCTTTATCTACCAGGTCATTTGAAATGGATTCAAATAGCGATGGGTCATCACCAGAATATGTCGAGTGAGATAAACTCAACGACATCCTGTCTTAGATATGAAAGCTAACATTAAGCAGCTAATTTAATAAATGGAATATATGCCATAGTACCACGATAGCGCTTCGCTAACCTCAGCTTTCGTCATTGCTGGCAATTAACACCTGCCATAATTTAGCCACAATTGCTCATTACATTGCCCTGATTTAACCGCAAGCAACACTTTTTCTCTTGTTTAAATAAGCAATATCACAAGGATATTGGAGAATACAGGTGTTCAATTCAAACAAAAACTTAAGATTAATAGATTATCAAGACTCATATTTTTATCAGCAAAAACGTAAAAAGGCGCGCCGTAAATGGTTGAAAGCGTTTTTGGCTATTGCACTACTTTTACTACTGGTGGCAGTTATTGTGCCATTAGCACAAAGTCAAAATATCAACAATGAACTGGGCTCAGCTCAATTATTCAATGGCGAGAAAAGTGGAAACAGTCTTATTCACGGCCCACAGTTATTGTTTAATCACCCTGATAAAAACAAACGCGTCGCACTACCAATCGATATAGCCGCCGATATCGAGGTCAGTGGTTTAATGGCCTACACACAAATAAAACAAGTTTTTATCAACCCTTATAATCTTGAACTTGAAGGCAAGTATCAATTTCCATTGCCGGAAAATGCCGCGATTAAACATTTATCGGTCAAAGTGGGTGACAAAGAAATCGTTGGCCAAATAATGGAGAAAAAAGCCGCTAAAGCAGTTTATAACAAGGCGAAGCGTCAAGGTAAAAAAGCCAGTTTAGTGCAGCAACAACGAGCTAATTTATTTACCAATAATATTGCTAACATTCCTGCGCAATCAACCGTGGTAGTTACTTTAACTTTTATTATGCCGGTGACATTTTTCAACGACGAGTTAAATATTAATTTACCGTTAGCCATGACCACACGTTATCAACCCGCATATTATCAACAGTCTCCCGCTGAGCAGTCTTCAGAAAATAAACCAGCGGAATTTATAGCCTTAAATGAAAGGGTCTTAAACGAAAGTACCTCAAAGAAAAATACCTCACATGAGTATACGTCATACAACAGCGCATCAAATAATAGTACAGAAGACTTTTCAGCGTTAAACTTTAGTACACCAAATCTTAATGCACCAAACAGCAAGGTTTTGGCAAAAAGTCAGGCAACAATTAATATTAACCTCAACGCTGGCGTGGCAATATCTTCTGTTCGTAGCAGTAGCCATGCCATTAATACTAAGGCAATTGATAATCAACAGTCGCAGTATTTAATCACCCTATCTAAAGCTCGAAGTATTGCCAATCGAAACTTTAATTTAACCTGGCAGCTTGAGCCAAGCCAAAAGCCACAAATTAGCAGTTTTACAGAACAAGTTGATGGCGAGTATTTTACCTTACTGACCTTTTTTCCACCGCGTGCTGATAACACTGAAGTAATAGCGCGAGATATCATTTTCATTGTTGATACCTCAGGCTCTATGCAAGGTAGCTCCATGGCGCAAGCAAAAGCCAGTTTGCAACATGCTATATCGCGGCTAAATGACAACGACAGCTTTAACATTATCGCCTTTAGTGACTCGGTTAATTTGCTCTTTAGCAACACCCAAATGGTCAACCGTCGTAACATTAATCAGGCACAACAATTTATCAACCATTTACAGGCCGATGGCGGCACCGAAATGTACCGACCATTAAGCCAAGCATTGGTAATGGCAAAAAATAGTCAACAATCATCACAAGCTATTCGCCAAGTGGTATTTATTACTGATGGCGCCGTTGCTAATGAATTTGAGTTGATGCAATTGCTTGATGGTGCTCAAAGAGACTTTCGCTTATTCACCGTTGGTATTGGCGCAGCACCAAATGGTTATTTTATGAAGAAAGCGGCTCAGTTTGGTCGTGGCAGCTACGTGTTCATTCAGAACAATAATGACGTACAAGCGAGCATGTCAGCGTTAATGACTAAAATTAGCCAGCCTGCGGTCAGTAACATTGAGCTAATGTTCGACAACAAAATTCATCAGCAAGTTGATGTTTATCCGAAAAAGATCACAGATTTATACCTTGGTGAGCCCATGCAAGTCGCTATCAAATCTAAATTTCCTATCACTAGCGTGCAGCTAACTGGTGATACCGCATCTCAGCCTTGGTACCAGCAATTGATTGTTGATGACAGCCAAAAATCACAGGGCATATCAACAATATGGGCGCGTAGTAAAATTGAAGACTTATTAGATGGACTCGTAATGGGCGCTGATAAAGAGCAAGTAAAACATCAGGTCATCACAACCTCAATTGCTCACCAAATTATTTCCCCATACACCAGTTTCATTGCTGTTGAAAAACAACCTGAGCCTTCTTTACAAACAGCAGCACAAAAGTCGAACATGCTAGCAAAAGCCCATGAAAACTTAATGGTTGCTATGCCTAAAACAGCACTAGGTTGGCATCAGCAGTTTTTACTTGGCTTGTTATTAATGTTAATCGCACCTTTAACCTTACGTGCCTGGTCGAAGTAACATGTCGACTATCGCCTTTAAAGCGTTATTACTTGTCGGTAGCTTACTGTGCATTAATGCCAGTTGGCTACCAACTAAAGCATGGCTGTCACAAGCGTTAATTAGTTATAGCTGGCAAGAAGCAATGACGCAGCAAAACCAACGTCAAGGCAATAAAACAACAAATACGAAAGTTGCAATAAAACCTTGGCCATGGGCTGATACTTTTCCCATTGCCGAGTTGTCATTTAAACGCCTAAATGAAGATATTGTTGTGCTAAATGGTGGCGACCCAACCACACTGGCTTTTTCAGCTGGCGCTATTGCGCCCTTTAATCAAACCAATAGCGCTCAACCTTTTGTCGTTGCAGGACATCGCGATAGTCATTTTGCTTTTTTGGAGGATATACTAATGAAAGATGTTATTTCAATGACAGATCAACACGGGCAAAGTCAGTTATACCAAGTTGAAGCTATTGATATTGTTGACGCTTCATCTGGGCAATTACCAGTTTTAGCCAATGACAGTAGCTTAATTCTCATTACCTGTTATCCATTTAACGCCATAGGTAACGACGCTAACGAACGTTACGTCATCACCGCAAAGCTTTTGTAAATTTCAATATTTAAAGACTCGGTCCTAAAAATGAAAAAGCTAGCCGTTGATCACTCAACAGGCTAGCTTTGGACTAAACCTAAACCACTTAAAGATGCAGTTTCAGCGCTAAATTAATCTTACTACTTTACAAAATGCTCACTATGAAAACGTAAATGCTCTTCAATGAAGCTAGCAATAAAGTAATAGCTATGGTCGTAACCTTCATGCTGATTTAGCTCAAGCGGGTAATCACTTTCTGTTGCTGCAGCCACTAACGCTTCAGGCTTTAATTGTTCAACTAAAAAATCATCACCTTTACCTTGGTCAACTCTTGCAGGCACAAATTCAGTAGCGTTACGCATTAATACACTCGCGTCATACTCTTGCCAAGTTGCTTTATCATTGCCTAAATAAGCGCTAAAAGCCTTTTGTCCCCAAGGACAATTAACTGGGTTAGTAATAGGACTAAATGCCGATACTGAACTATAACGACTAGCATTTTTCATTGCTATCATTAACGCGCCATGTCCGCCCATTGAATGACCTGAAATTGCCCGTTGCTGAGTTACAGGAAATGTTGCTTCAATCAACTCAGGTAATTCATTAACAATGTAATCATACATCTGAAAGTGCTTATTCCAAGGCGCTTGTGTTGCGTTAACATAAAAACCTGCACCTTGGCCTAAATCATAACCATCATCATTGGCAACATCTTCACCTCTAGGGCTGGTATCTGGCGCAACAATGGCAATACCTAATTCCGCAGCTATACGTTGCGCGCCTGCTTTTTGCATAAAGTTTTCATCGCTACAGGTTAACCCTGATAACCAATAAAGTACTGGGACTTTCTCCCCCTTTGCTACCTGTGGCGGCAAATAAATAGCAAAACGCATGGTGCCATTAACGCTGTTTGAATAATGGCTGTATTGTTTGTGCCAACCACCGAAGCTTTTATTGGCACTGATATTTTCTATCGTCATTGGAAAACCTTTTAACTGAATCCTAAGCTTACCTTGAAGTGCTTCAAGGCAAGTATTTACTATGCGCTAAATTTATATGCAATAAGTTTAAAAACTACTTATCAAAATGGATAACGGTTCGGATACTTTCACCTTTGTGCATTAACTCGAATGACTCGTTAATATCTTCTAAGCCCATGGTATGAGTTATAAAGTCACTTAACTTGAATTCACCCGCTAAATAACGTTCAACGTAATCAGGCAATTCACTGCGACCTTTTACACCACCAAATGCCGAGCCGCGCCATACACGACCTGTCACTAACTGAAATGGACGTGTTGATATTTCTTGGCCTGCGCCCGCAACACCAATAACAACTGATTCACCCCAACCTTTATGACAACACTCTAACGCTGAGCGCATTAAGTTAACATTACCGATACATTCAAAAGAGTAATCAACACCGCCATCTGTCATTTCAACAATAACGTCTTGAATGGGCTTATCGAAGTTTTTCGGATTGATAAAGTCAGTTGCACCCAGTTGCTTAGCAAGGTCAAACTTACTTTCATTAATATCAATAGCAATTATACGACTCGCTTTTGCCATGGTTGCGCCAATAACCGCTGATAGGCCAATGCCACCTAAGCCGAAAATAGCAACCGTTGCGCCTTCTTCAACTTTTGCCGTATTCATTACTGCGCCCATACCTGTGGTAACACCACAGCCGAGTAAACAAACTTCTTCTAATGGTGCTTCTTTATTCACTTTCGCTAAAGAAATTTCCGGTAAAACCGTGTATTCAGAAAATGTAGAACAGCCCATGTAATGAAAAATAGGTTGGCCGTCTTTGTAAAAACGCGTAGTGCCGTCAGGCATTAAACCTTTACCTTGAGTTTCACGTATTTTTTGGCATAAATTAGTTTTTCCTGACAAACAAAATTTACATTCGCCACACTCAGGTGTGTATAACGGAATAACATGGTCGCCCACTTGTACACTCGTAACACCTTCGCCAACTTGCTCAACAATGCCCCCCCCCTCGTGACCTAAAATAACCGGGAAAATTCCTTCAGGATCATCACCTGACAAAGTAAATGCATCTGTATGACAAACACCTGAAGCGATAACCTTAACTAACACTTCACCTTTACGCGGTAACATTACATCAACTTCTTCAATTGATAGTGGTTGTTTAGGGCCCCAAGCAATCGCCGCTTTTGATTTAATAAATTTATCAGTCATCTCAAATCCTCAATACTTATAAAAGTTAATTTTTCATCTGTCACTAAACGCTTATCGCTTACTTAGTAACTGAGTGTACAAAAGTTCGTTTGGTTTATTTAAAAAAGTACAAATAACTATAGTTGAATATAATCAGTCATAACTATTTTTCTAAAACTTCAAACTTAATCAATGAAGCTATTATATTTATTTCCTGTGAAATGATAATATAGGGAAATGACAAATTACTTTTACCTATATGTAACAATAAAGTTTAAGTGACCGATAGAGACTAAGGAACAAGCATGAACTTTGATGGTATTAGTGAGTTTGTTTATGTTGCAGAAACAACCAGTTTTACTCAGGCAGCAAAGAAGCTCAACATATCTACCGCACACGTAAGTCGTAGAATTACCGCATTAGAGCAAAGGCTTAACGTAAAGTTACTGTATAGAACCACGCGAAAAGTATCATTAACCCAAGAAGGACAACTGTTCTATCAGCATTGCCGCAATGTTTTAGACGGTATTGAAGAAGCGGAGCGCGTGGTGACTAACTTGCAACAAAAGCCACAAGGCCATATAAAACTAACTGCTCCCGTCACCTACGGTGAACAGAAAATACTGCCCTTAGTCAATGACTTTATTCAACAGCATAATGAGGTTCAGGTCAGTGCTTACTTGAGTAACCAAAAAGTTGACATGGTTGAACAAGGTTTCGATTTAGCCATTCGCTTAGGCAAATTGGCTGATTCAACATTAATGGCGAAGAAGCTAGGAAGTCGAACAAACTACCTTTGCGCTTCACCGCAGTATCTTGAACAATACGGCATGCCGCATTCATTATCTGAACTCAATGATCATAGCTGCTTGTTAGGTACACTTGATTATTGGCGCTTTAAAGTGGCAGGAAAAGAAAAAACCATTAAAGTTAAAGGCTCGCTTCGTTACAACAACGGCACGGGATTAACCGATGCGGCATTAAAAGGCTTAGGCATTGTTCAGCTACCTGACTATTACGTGAAAGACTTTATTGCACAAGGAAAGTTATTGCCATTACTAAGCCAATTTCAAGAAGCCGATGAAGGCATATGGGCGGTATATCCGCATAATCGTCAACTCTCGCCAAAAATACGTGCCTTAGTTGATTACTTAAGTAAACACTTAGCCCCATAACAGGCTTCACTCCTAACTAATAACTAACAACTAACAGTGAATAACGTACAGCTAATAACCTTTAACTTTATCAACACACTCAGGCAATTGACCCGTTTGTCGATAGTGCGTAATGTTGTTCGCGACAATAGTACAGGCAGAGTTCATATTAGTAGGTGCTGAAATATGCGGTAATACTGTAATATTTGGATGCTGCCAAAGTTCACTATGGCTTGATAAAGGCTCTTGTTCAAATACATCAAGTACCGCATGCTTAATCTGTTTATCGTCTAATGCTTTCAATAAATCATCAGTAGCAATAATACCGCCACGAGCAAAGTTAATCACTGAACTCCCCTTCGGCATTTTATTAAGTAACGCTGTATTAACCATCCCTTTGGTCGCAGGCGTTAGTGGTAACAAACATATTAGAATGTCACTTTGTGCCGCCATTTCAGTTAAACCGCTTTCACCATTAAAGGTCGAAATACCCGCTAAGGTCTTAGCTGAGCGACTCCAGCCCATCACTTGAAAACCATTATTTTTTAACTGAATAGCACTCACGCAACCTAATTCACCTAAACCTAAAATACCGATACGTCTTTGACTCGCTGGAACATAAGCTTGCTGCAGCCATTGCATTTTCTGCTGTTGCCTCGCATAAGTAGGCATATCACGGTGTAAATATAAGCTCCACGCCAGTACCGCTTCTGCCATCGTTTGGCTGAGCATAGGGTCAACCAACCTCACCACTTTAATCGCTGACGTTTGCAATGTTTCCATCAATTTTTCAACGCCCGCCCACACACTATGCAGCCAATGTAAGTTTTTAAATTGTGACAATGTGGCTAAATCAGGGTTAGCAACTATTGCTAACGTACAAAGGTGCCTGTGCTCTTGGGGCACATCATCCGCTAAAACAATACTCTCATCGGGCAGTGCTTCATTAAGTGCTTGAAGCCATAAAACTTGTTCATTTTTTGCTAGTTGACTGATAAAAGGGATCATAATCACGCACTTATTGTTTGATAATTTTGCTATTTTACCTCAACATAGCAACGTTTTAATCTATTGATAAACAAAAACTTATAATTTTGTTATATCATCCGCCCCCTAACTAATGTATAACGACGCCATGAAAGTACCTAAACGCATACAGCCACTTGTTGATGATGGCCTAGTAGATGAAGTAATAAGCCAGTTAATGAGTGGTAAAGAAGCCACCGTTTATATGGTTCGTTGTGGCGACGATATTCGTTGTGCAAAAGTCTACAAAGAAGCGATAAAACGTAGCTTTAAAAAAGCTGCGCAATACCAAGAAGGCAGAAAAAGCCGAAACAGTCGTCGTGCTAGAGCCATGGAAAAAGGCTCTAAATACGGTCGTGATCAGCAAGAATCTGCATGGCAGAATGCTGAAGTGGACGCACTATATAAATTAGCCGAAGCTGGTGTTCGCGTACCTCACCCTTTTGGTTGTTTCGACGGCGTTTTATTGATGGAGTTAGTCACCGATGATGAAGGTGATGTAGCTCCACGATTAAACGATGTTGTGATGTCAGCCGAACAAGCGTTAGAAGATCACACGCTTGTTATGCACTACGTAAAACTAATGCTTTGCGCTGGTATTATTCATGGTGATTTATCAGAGTTTAACGTGCTAGTAGACGATTACGGCCCTGTCATTATCGATTTACCACAAGCGGTTGACGCTTCAGCTAACAACAACGCCAAAGCCATGCTAAAACGCGATGTTATCAATATGACTAATTATTATGGTCAATTCTGTCCTGCGTTAAAACAAAGTAAATATGCTGATGAAATGTGGGCATTGTTTGAAGGTGGTGAATTAACACCTGAGTCTGAACTTACCGGTTTATTCAAAGAAGATACCGCCAGTGCTGACGTAGATACGGTATTAGAAGAGATTAAAGCAGCTTTTGAAGAAGAAGAAGCAAGAATAGCCCGAATTGGTGAAGCAAATGCAGTAGATAGTGAGTTCTAACTACTGCTCTTGATAGCAAGTATCTAGTGTTTATTTTTTAGTAAAAGAATAAAATACTGCCAATGATCAAACTTGCTAGAAAAACAGTCTCACTCCCCATCAATAAAACCGGTCGCCAGCCTACCGACACCACTTGCTTTAATGACGTTTTTACGCCAATAGCAGCAATTGCTACCACCAGTAAATTGCTCGATAAGCTTCGAATAACCTCAATCAGCCACGCTGGCATCACGCCAATATTCTTTAAAAAAGCTAAAACGAAAAACAGGATTAAGAAGCCTGGAATAAAAGCACTTACGCCGCCACTCATTTTGCTATCTCGCTCTTTAAAAGCAAAAAACACCATCATCACAATTGGCATTAATAGCGCTACTCGCAATAATTTTATATACGTTGCCACATCACCCGCTTCAGGAGAAATGGTATAACCGGCACCAACTACCTGTGCAACATCATGAATAGCACCGCCAATAAAAACCCCGGCTAACTCATCAGAAAAACCTAAATAACTGGTGAGAATAGGATAAAAAATCATTGATAAGGTACTAAACGTAGTAATACCAATAACGGTAAGCGCAAAATACTTTTCTTGCGACTTATCTTTGGGTAACACCGTTGATATAGCCGCAGCAGCAGAAACACCACACACAGCAACCGCGCCACCAGAAAGTACGCCAAAGGTTTTTGGTAAACCTAATACTCGGGAAAATAAAACGCCAAAAATGATGGTTAACGCCATGCTAGTCATGACAATTAACGGTGGAGTGATTCCCAGTGAAACGATGTCAGCAAAAGCAATACGCACGCCCAGTAAGCCGACACATAATCGCAGTAACTCACGGGAGCAGAAATTTACACCTTGCTGAATATTGCTTTTACGATAAAAAGCATGGGCAGTTAAACCTAATAATAAAGCGAACAGCATTACAGGGGCTTGATAACGGGTAGCAATTATCGCCGCTACAATGGCTATTACCGCGCACAATATTGTACCTAGTAATTTAGCTTTCAAATTTGCCAGCATTTATTGGTTAAACCGTAAAAATTATGTTCATGAAGAGTATGGATAAATTGTATCACTAGTGATGACAATATTATTATTTTTCTATCGCTTAAATATTAAAAAAACCTGCAATTGCAGGCCTTTAAAACAAGTTACAGCGTCTACATTGTACTGCTAATTAAACCACTTATTATTAATACCTTTAGCGGCAAAGCGTACTAAGAAAAATGCGATAACAATAACCATTATTGGCATAATCATTCCGCCGGGGCCGTATACGTCAAACGAGTTGCTGATGAAAAATGAGTGAAACATTTGCACAACAACGCCAACAAATGAGACAACAAATAACGGGTAACACATATTTTTCTTCAACACTAAGGCCAAACTTCCCAGTGCACCTGCAAAAACGGCAAAGGCAAAAGCAACAGTAGCCCATATTGGCGTAGTGGCATACAAATCTTGTTCGGCTTGCGGTAATTCAGCAATCATTTCTGGCGTCATCATCATTTGACCAACGAACGCCATTACCCCGAGTAAATTCCAAACAAACGCTAAAATCGCTGCGACTTTAAACCACTTAGGTATAGCAACAATCTCTGGTGCTTGCTTGTTTTCAGCTTGCATATCTTCAGACATAATTCTTCCTTATTTTTTTAATTATTAAGAATCTCTTATGTCCTACTTATATCATAAAGTTATGAATTCTTTAATTAAAAATTACTCGCCCCAAATATCTTTTGGTTTTAACTTTAATACCTTACGTTCACCGGGTTTACGCTCAACCTTTGTTTTATTAGGGTTAACATAAATCTTACTTGCTTTAGGCTTCGCAGCATTATAATTCTTGTTTGCTAATACTTTTTCTAACTTATCTGGAGCATCTGCAACAACAGAACTTTTCACTTGCGCTTTAGCACGACGCTGAACATGAAATTTCTTATCAACACCTTGTAAAAAGTTACGTAATACTTGGTCTTTACATTCGCGATAGTTTTTATGCTCAGGCTTGCGAGAAAATGCACTCAACTCAGGCTTATTTAGCTTAAAGTTTGCCAGCGCCAACATATCTATAATGTCTTCAGCTTTTAAATTAAAAGCAATTTTAAGCTTAGTTAAAATTATATTATTGTTCAAACGCTTTTCAGCTTTAGGTGCTTCACCTTCTTTCTTACCGCGACGTTCATTAATAAAACCATTTAAAAATGCGGCAAACGTAGAGTCCGTACAATTAACATAAGCCGGATCTTCTTCTTTCTTTAACCAATTACTGATTTGATCACGAGTCACGGTTAAGTCACCTGAGGCAAAAATCGAAATCACCTTTTGATCATTAAAATTAAAGGTATATCTTAGGCGGCGTAAAACATCGTTATTAGTCACAAACTTCTCCAAAAAACCAACGGTTTTCGTTGGTTAGTATTGTCTTCATTGATAAGTTAATCTCTAAACATTTATAGAGCACCGACCTAAAAGAAAAACAACACAATAGCTATTCAATTACGCAATATTATACACGCTTTAAATGTTGAGATCTTTAAGGACGTCAGTTAAATGTTGCTGGTAAAAAGCAAAAGCGTAATGAAGCTTCATTTAGCGGTTAAATTTCGCATAATACTCATGGTAAGATACTCGCCAAATTGCATTTTTCGCAATGCTGATGGCTTATATCGCCATCAAAATTATAGTTAAACATTAAAGAGTGGTCATGAGCAAAAACGTTAATCTATTCAATCCAGTTTTAGCAAAAAGTCGCGGTAAAAACGCCGATAAGAAAGTTTGGCAAAACCTGCCTGGTAGCAGCGCCAGCCTCGCCATTTATCATGGAGCATTATCTGCTGAACAACCAATTTTATTGTTAACTCATGACACGCCATCAGCAATACGTTTAGAGCAAGAGCTTGCTAGCTTAAATCAGCAACAGCAATTACCTATTTGTTTATTTCCTGATTGGGAAACCTTGCCATACGATACGTTTTCACCACATCAAGACATTATTTCTCAGCGATTAGCCACTTTATACCAATTATCACGCATGGATAAAGGCATTGTTATTGTGCCGGTTACTACGCTAATGCAACGTTTAGCGCCAAAACAATATTTAGAAGCAAACAGTCTAATTATTCAAAAAGGCGATAAGAAAGATTTACACCAACTGCGACAAGAACTTGAAGCAAGCGGTTATCGTTATGTTGACCAAGTCATGGAGCACGGTGAGTTTTCAGCTCGAGGCGCCATTCTTGATTTATTTCCAATGGGTAGCAAAACCCCCTTTCGTTTAGACTTTTTCGATGATGAAATCGATGAAATTCGTTTATTTGATCCAGAAAATCAACGTTCAAGCGATAAAGTTGCCGGTATTGACTTGTTACCTGCGCATGAATTCCCAACCGATACTGACGGGGTAAATTTATTCCGTAGTCAATATCGAGAGCAATTTACTAGTACAATTCATAAAGAATCTATTTACCATCAGGTCAGCAATGGCATTATGCCAGCGGGTATAGAATATTACTTACCGCTGTTTTTCCAACAATCTAATACTTTGTGTGATTATTTATCAGACAACACTTTGGTTATCGTTAGTGGCGACATCGACAAGTCACTTGCTAGTCATTGGACTGATATTGAATACCGTTATGAAGACAGACGCTACGACCCAACACGTCCGTTATTGCCACCTAGTCAATTATTTCTCAATAGCGAAGAGCTATATAGTGCATTAAAACCTTTTGACCGCATCAATTTAAAACCAGAAACCATCGATGAAGATGTAAAAACCGCGCAAGTGCAGTTTGATGTCAACGCATTACCTGACTTAACCATTGACCATAAGTTAAAGCAGCCTTTTGAGTTACTGAATAATTTTATTGCCAGTAAAGAAACACCAACAAAGTTATTGTTTGTTGCTGAAAGCCAAGGTCGCCGCGAAAGTGTTTTAGAGTTACTGCAACGTAACCAAGTCAAACCCACTAATTTCGATAGCATTGAAGACTTTGTTAATAGTGACAGCGATGTAGGTATTACCGTAAATGCCTTAAGTGCTGGTTTTATCTTTCAAGCCAAAGGTAGTGCTAAGAAAAATTCTATCGCGCTAGTAACTGAAGCTGAGTTGCTTGGTGATGTAGTTCGTCAAACGCGCCGCCGTAGCAAGCAACAAGATATTCAAAACGACGCTATATTTAAAAACTTAGCAGAGCTGAGCATTAGCCAGCCAGTGGTTCATATCGACCATGGTATTGGTCGATATATGGGGCTACAAACCATAGAAAATGGCGGCATAACTACCGAATTTTTAGTCTTAAGCTATGCTGGTGAATCTAAGCTTTATGTGCCCGTTGCCTCATTACATTTAATTAGCCGTTATTCAGGCGCTGATGCTGAACATGCACCGCTGCATAAACTGGGTAATGACACTTGGAGTAAAGCGAAACAAAAAGCGGCAGAAAAAGTTCGCGATGTGGCGGCTGAATTACTCGACATTTACGCAAAACGCGCCAGTAATCATGGCTATAGCTTTAAACGCGATAAAAATGATTATCGCGCGTTTGCTGACAGCTTCGGCTTTGAAGAAACTTTAGACCAAGAACAAGCGATTAATGCAGTGATCAGCGATATGCTATCTCCACAAGCCATGGACCGTCTTGTTTGTGGTGATGTTGGCTTTGGTAAAACTGAGGTAGCCATGCGCGCCGCATTTGTTGCTGTTAACGATGGTAAACAAGTAGCGATATTGGTACCAACAACATTGCTAGCTCAACAACATTATGAAAACTTCCGTGACCGTTTTGCCAATTGGCCAGTAAGTATCGAAGTACTTTCGCGCTTTAAAACTACCAAAGAGCAAAATGCAGTTATTAAAGACGTTGAATCAGGTCAAATTGATATTTTAATTGGCACTCACAAACTACTGCAAAACAGCATAAAATATAAAGACCTTGGCTTATTGGTAGTCGATGAAGAACATCGCTTTGGTGTTAAACAAAAAGAAAAAATCAAACAGCTACGTTCAAATGTCGATATTCTTACCTTAACCGCGACACCAATTCCGCGTACGTTGAATATGGCAATGGGCGGCATGCGTGATTTATCTATTATCGCCACGCCTCCAGCGAAGCGATTAGCGGTAAAAACCTTCGTTAGAGAACGAGATGATGCCCTGATCAGAGAATCAATATTGCGTGAAATACTGCGTGGTGGTCAGGTCTATTTCTTACATAACAATGTTGATACCATTGATAAAACCGCAGCCGATATTCAAGCATTACTGCCAGAAGCAAAAATAGTGACCGCACACGGACAAATGCGTGAACGTGAGCTAGAACGCATCATGAGTGACTTTTATCATCAACGTTATAATGTTCTGGTGTGTACGACCATTATTGAAACCGGTATCGATGTGCCTAGTGCCAACACCATTATTATGGACCGAGCCGATCGTTTAGGCTTAGCACAATTACATCAACTCCGTGGTCGTGTCGGTCGTTCGCACCATCAAGCATACGCTTACCTCTTAACACCACACGAAAAGCGTATGACTAATGATGCGAAAAAGCGTCTTGAAGCCATCGCCTCACTTGAAGATCTCGGTGCTGGTTTTACCCTAGCCACTCATGATTTAGAAATTCGTGGTGCGGGTGAGTTATTAGGCGAAGACCAAAGTGGTTCAATGAGTCAAGTCGGCTTTAGCCTCTATATGGAAATGCTTGATGCTGCTGTTGCGGCATTAAAAGACGGCAAACAATTAACTCTTGATCAAGTAATGAAAACGCAAACAGAAGTTGATTTGCGCGTTGCTGCCCTGCTGCCTGATGACTATATTTTTGATGTCAGCCTACGATTAAGTTTATATAAGCGCATTGCTAGCTGTAAAACCAAGCAAGCTTTAGATGATGTGCAAGTTGAGCTAATCGACCGTTTTGGTTTATTACCGCAACCTGCCAAGAACTTAGTGCATATTGCAAAACTTAAGTTAAAAGCCGAGAAAATTGGCATATCTCGCATTGATGCCGGTCCTGCTGGAGGCTCAATTGAATTTAGCAGTGATACAAAAATTGATCCTATGTTCATTATCGGGTTAATTCAGCAGCAACCTAAAATTTATCAAATGGAAGGTGGTAATAAGCTTAAGTTTAAGCAAGTAACTGAAGATGCCAAAGCACGTTTTGTATTAATCACTACCATGATCAACGAACTAGGTAATCACTTACGGGCAAAATAGCTAACTAAATCGCTAGCCATAAGTAAAAACACTAGGGTAATAAGCAAAGGTAAATGATTGATAATTTAAGTATTGATCTACTTTTGTTATTATCCAGTGGTAACATCGACATTGTCATTGCCGACAACGGCTACTAACAACTGGAAACTGAATGAAATTTAAGCAGCTTTTACTATGTGCCATCACAATTGCGTTACCGCTTTCGGTTAACGCTGCGTCTGATAAAAGTAACGATCGTTGGTTCGAAATTGAAGTTATCTTATTTAGTCAATTAGGTGATAAAAGCCTGTTAAAAGAAAACTTTCCTGATGGTAGTGAACTGCCGAAATACCGCCGAACAGAAGACTTACTCGCGAGATATTTAAACCCTGACATTGCCAGTTTAAAAAAGCTATTACCTAGTTGTGATTCACCACAATACAAACCCGATTTAGTCAGCCAAAATGCTAAATTACCCGCTCTTTTTACTGAGAAATCATTAGCCGATATAGCGCAACTGTCATCGCAATCAGAATCATTAACAGCTGAATCATCGGTAACATTAAATGAGCTTGATAACAGTACGAATAGTTTTAGCGACGGCACGGCAACTCCAGCCACAAGTACAGAAACAACAACTCAGCCTGTAGAAACTGACACTTTCGCGCCGCAAAATAATAGTGAAAACGTTGGCTCATTCGAAAATGAGTTAACCGCTGAGCTTTCTGATGAAGAACGCGCCGAGATACAAGCTTTAGTGCTTGCTGCTGAAGCCGAATTTAATGATATTAAATTTCAATACACGCCTAAATCAGCTTCACAAAGTTCAGATAAATTTTCGCGAAAAATCATGTGCCGAATTGATGAAGCCTATTTCGCAGAAATTAAAGCTAATGATCCAAGTTTTGATTACAACGGTTTTACTGTTGATAAAATGCCATTGAAAATCAATGCTATTGAAGACACCAACAGTGATATCACACATCTACTAAGTAAAGAATCGCTAAAGCTTGGCGATGTTATACAAGATTTAAGATACACCAAAAATTTCCGTCCTATTTTGCATATGGGCTGGCGTCAAGTCGCTCGACCTAAAAAGCAATCTATTCCGGTGAAAGTTTACGCTGGTGATAATTTTGCCGCTGACTACCAAAAGCAGTTAACGCAGTACCAATTAGAAAAGCGTCAACTAGACTTACTTCAGTTGGAGAATGACCAAATTGAACAATCACCACTAGTTAACGAAACTGCTGTTGAATCCAATCAAGAATTGCTACTGGCACAAGCGAAACAAAAGCGCATTGCCAGTATTGTAGAACAAATATCATCTGTTTCAGATGACACTGAGTTACTATTAAACGCAATTGAACATGACGACTTATCACTAAAAATCAATAGTGATACTGTTTTAACAAATGAAGATAACATTGCACCAATACCGCCTGTGCAAGATTGGTTCATTGATGGTTTATTTAATGTTCATTTGAAGCACTACTTGTTTATCACCGCGGACTTCACCATTTTAGACAAAAACTTAGCTGAGCTTGCTACAGCACAATTAGCTAACAGCACATCCGCATCAACAGATAATGGCACTAACGACACTATCGACAACTCAGTCTTAGCTGCACCAAATACGCAAGTACAAGCGAAAGCTATTCGCTTTAAGCAAAACCGACGCGTTATTAGTGGTGAAGTACATTATTTTGATCACCCTTACATGGGCATGATCGTACAAATTAGACCTTACAAAAAACCTAAGCCTGAAGAAGATAAGTAAAATATCTTAATCAGAAATAGAAACAATATTCAGAGGACATTATGGATAAAGAAATTGAAATTCAAGCGGCGGTATTTCGTCGTTTATTAGCACATTTAGACAACCGTAAAGACGTACAAAATATCGAATTAATGAACCTTGCCGGCTTTTGCCGTAATTGTTTTTCAAAGTGGACTGTTGCTGAAGCAAAAGAATTAGGCGTAGACGTTGATATTGATACAGCTCGCGAACAGGTTTATGGTATGCCATACAGTGAGTGGAAAGAAAAACATCAGTTACCAGCGACTGATGAGCAAATGGCTAAATTTAATGAACTGAATCCTAAAAAATAAAATTTAGGTAATAAGTATTAAATAGTATGAAGGAAGTTGCTGTTTATGAAGTTTTATAATGTCGTAATCATAATACTCTTTTTGTTGATAACTGATTTAGCGCACGCTAAGCAGCAAAACCTTCGTACGTCCTACTACCGACAGAACACTGCCCCGCAACTATTTTTTAATAAAAATGACCAACCTATTGGCGGTATACTTTTCGACATAACCCATGCAATTGCTAAAAAAGTTGATATGAAACTTGAAATGTTGCCTATTCCTCGTAAAAGAATAGAACAATCATTACAACGAAATATTATTGATATGCACTGCGTTGCCAACCCTAAGTGGTATAAACCAAACACTTTTAAATGGAGCAGCGTTCTTTATAAAAACCCTGATATTTTAATTAATAGACAAGGAATAACGACCTTAGCCGAATTATCTCAATATGAAGATTTAAAAATTGGCACTATTTTAGGTTATAGCTACCCAGAGTTAACGCCATATATTAAGAATAGAAATATACTCCCTGTAACGAGTCTGTCACCTGCTAAAAGTTATGAAAAATACCGAAAAAATAGAGTTTCTGGCTTTATAAGCGCCTCTATCGAAGCATCTTACTTTTCCAAAGAGCAAGAAGACTCAGTAATACCATTGAATAACAACGATATACATTGTGTCTATTCTCCAAGTATGAATACGTTAACTGTACAGAATATCAATACCGCAATTAACCTATTGAAAAGCTCTGGTGAAATAGAGTCGATATTAGGTAAGTATAAAAAGCTGCCAGAAAAAGTACTTCAATATGGCGACAAAATAACTGAATAATTGAATAATTGAATAGCATTATTCAATATTGTTAGTGTTTATTAAAGTGATTAACAATTAAACTTTAACAAAGAAAGCAGGCTCCGCCGTTCTACGATCATTTCTATCACGAGACTCTAACCAACGTCCTCTGTTTATTCGATTTTTACGACGATCTTCTCCTAAACGTCTGTCTTCACCGGTATGTAAATTATCTGTCGTTTTTAATTTTTCTGGCTCTGATCCTGCGCTTAATTCAACGTCATCACTTTGATTGTTTTGATTACTTTCATTTTGACGTTGACGACGGCTATCTTTGGCTGATGGTGCAGCTTTTACGGTATAGCTTGGCGGCAGTAAATCAACGAACACTTCCATAACTTTCTCTTTCGACTACTAAATGATTATCACTGTACATTTAATCGGCAACCCCAAAAAAAAGTTTAGCTATTTTTAACATTTACACTATAAAAAACACATGGACTCGAGAAACAGCCACTTACAACTTTTATACTAAAAAATGATTTTTTCTACATACAATAAATCATCAAAAATGTATGGTTAATTGAATAGTAAATTAGGAAAGTAATATGCGATTTAGTCACACAAAAATAATATTTATATTGGCTATATTACTGGCGACAAACGGAGCCAATGCACACCAAACATCGATTAAACCAGCACTGGTCAAGCCAGCACCGATTAAACCAACAGCGATAAATAAAAATTATAAGCTCACTATTAATCAAATTGCAGATAATGTTTTTCAGCATATTTCATATAAAGAAATAGAAAATTACGGCATGGTGCCTTCCAATGGCCTAATTGTCACTAAAGGTACAAATGCTTATATTATCGATACGCCTTGGACTGAAGCTGACACTAAAAAGCTACTTGCTTGGATAGAAAAGCAAGGCCTTACTGCTATTAGCAGTATTTCAACACATTTTCATGATGATCGCGCAGGCGGTATTCCTTATTTAAATAGCGCATCGATAGACACATACGCCAGCAAACTAACTAATGAGTTACTTATTAGCAAAAATAAGCAAGCGGCTAAATATAATTTGTTAAGCAGTAAAAGTAAGTTTAATACCGAGGGGACAATTGAAGTTTTTTACCCGGGAGCAGGACATTCTCACGACAACATTGTGATATGGCTACCTGAACATGAACTACTTTTTGGCGGCTGTTTTGTCAAAAGCTTAAACAGTAAAACATTGGGCTATACCGGTGATGCAGATATCACACAGTGGCCTACTTCAATGCAAAAGTTAATTAATAAGTACCCTACCGCGAAACAAGTGATACCAGGACACGGAAAGACAGGAGACAATAAATTACTAACTCACACGCAAAAATTAGCTCTTAAAGTAAGTGCTATAACGAAACGTGAAAAGCAGTGATGTTAATTGGTAGCTAATAAGTGAGGTAAAAATAGCCGTTAACTATAAAAAGGTTTCAACTTCAGTTTGTGTCAAATAACGCCATTCACCTAAGGGTAAATCTGCTAACTTTATTGGCCCAATCTGTTCTCGATGCAAACCCACAACTTTATTGCCTACGGCAGCGAACATACGTTTAACTTGATGATATTTACCTTCGGTTATCGTCAACAACACTTCTTGTTCATCAATTTTTTCTAATTTTGCAGGACGAGTTAAGCTGTCTTCCCCCTGCAATTGCACGCCAGCAGTAAACTTTTCTGCGGTATCATCTTTTAATGGGTTACGTAGCCATACGCGATAAACTTTTTCACACTGCTTTTTCGGGGAAATAATATTGTGCGACCAACGGCCATCATCGGTGATTAAAACCAAACCAGTTGTGTCCGCATCCAAACGCCCTGCTATGTGCATATCGAACGCCCTATCAACATCAATTAAGTGTAATAACGACGGATAAGTTTCATCCACATTTGAGCAAATGGTATCGACAGGTTTGTGCAAAATAATATAACGAGAACTACGGGCTGTTAACTCTTCACCATCAATAGTAATACTATTATTTTCATGTACTTGTGTTGAAGGGTCTTTAATAACAACATCATTAACTAGTACCGTACCCATTTTGAGCAATTTTTTTGCTTCGGTGCGGGTAAGTTCGGTACTTTTACAAATAAATTTATCTAATCGCATAGGAAATGATGTCGCTAACAAAGTAATAGAATAAAGGCGACGCTATTATCGCCATTTAAATTATTTTAGCAAGACTATAGCCAAACTACTTGAAAATGCTGACTCAGCTAGCACAGTACCAGTAGCCTGCACCAAGTTGCGCAGTTATAAAGCCAATAAAATCGCTGTTGTTGGTCCACGGAGCAAGTTGATCTTGCGTAATAACAACCTGATCACACATTAACTGCACAATAGGCGAAATAGCTTTGGGGAATTCAACGGTTTTGCCATCAATGTAGCAAATACCTTCAGTTAACGTTTCAGGAAAATAAAACGCTCTCACGCCACCTAAGCGCATTAAATTATGCTCTGCGATGGCAACTTTAATATCGTCATCAGCAATTAAATCAAGATCAGGTTGCAAGTCTAATTCATGCTTAGCTTGAGTATAAAATCCGCCAATGAAGTGACGTAACATTTCATCATTATCTGTTAACGAGGTGAGTTGCTGCTTTATTTTCGCAAAATCCTTCGCATCAATTGCGCCGCTATGCTGTGTTGCTTGGCGTTCAGGGTCGGTAATTAACTGGCCACCTTGTTCATTATCAATCAAATGATCGGCAAAACCACTGAGTAAACTCACCGCTGAATTCGTGCGAAAACCAACTGAAAAACTTAAACTTGTTTCTAAGGTTATCCCTTCGTGCGGAAAGCCTGGTGGAATATATAAAATATCACCTGGCTCCAACTCAACGTCAATAATGGCTTCAAATGGTTCAACATGTAAAAGTGCGGCGTGTGCTGCAAACTCACGATGTTGGCCTTCATTACCAACACGCCAATGTCGCTTACCAGAGCCTTGGCAAATAAATACGTCGTACCAATCAATATGTGGCCCTACGCCACCACCAGGGGTTGCAAAACTGACCATTAAGTCATCTAAGCGCCAATGCGGAAGAAAACGAAAAGGTTCAATCATTTGCGCCGCTTCTTCCGACCAATTATCGAGAGCTTGTACAACCAGCGACCAGTTTTTATCACCTAAGTGCTCGTAAGATTCAAATGGGCCAAATTCAGCCTGCCATTCTTGACCTTTTTTATACACTAAGCGCGACTCAACTTCCTCTTCACAGGCTAATCCGGCAATTTCATCAGCACTAATTGGGTCTTGAAAATGTTTAAAGCCTTGGCGAATAACCACAGGTTTTTTCTGCCAATATTCACGTAAAAAATGTTCTTGATTGAATTCGTCAGCATTTAACTGGACCATATTAATAACCTTTTATGTTCTCATTCATACCAATTAACATCAGTTTATTGGCAGTTTTTCCAAATAATGTTGGTTAGCATTTATCTAAACAACAATTAAATTTTGCTGGTTTATGCCACTGACATGCCAGCAATTTTATGCCAGTAGCCATTACATTCTTCCACTCCGTCAAGCGGATATTTTTCAGGGCTCACTAGCTGATTACCAAAGCGGTCAAGCATGGTAAAAGCTTTTTCGTTATCAGCGCTAATGCGGGCAATCTCAACCCCCATACTTGCCATTTCTGGTACTTCGTTAACTAAGTTATATTGGTAACCCGACATAGTTTGAATGCCGTTTAAAATGAATACACGTTCGCCTTCTCGGCTATTCATTTTTCGCCCTTCAGGGTATTTAATGCAGCAATATTTACAGTCGTCCTTTGGTCTATCTTCTGAACGAGCAGTAAAACAGCGTGCTGAGTACGCCAAAGGCATATAGCCCCACGAAAATACTTCACACTCAAATTGCTCACGAATGTTTTCTTCTTCCGCTTGTTGCAGTAAAGTTTTCAGCCAATCACCAGAAACTTCTACTGGCATTACCCAGCGGCTCATGCCTTGTCGAAGCAATACTTTTAACGTGGCGATGTTGTAGCAGTTAATTGCTGGGCCTGCGACAAAAGGTAAATTTAGCTCGTGCATCATTTGCACGGCGCTTAAATCATTCGCTTCTATAAGTAATTCACCATTGCCACACAAACGGCGCATGGTTTGAATTTCTGCCGGTGACTCCAACAATGCCATGGTTGATAGCACGATTTGCTTGTCACTATTACTGGCAAGTTCTTTGGCAAGGTTTATCCAGTCTTTTGCTCGTAATTCACGGCGCTTAGAACAAACCGTTTCACCTAAATAAATAATATCGGCTTTGCTGTCTAATGCTTGTTGATAATAAGCTTCAACATCGTTTTTTGGCCAAAAAAACAAACTAGGACCAAGAGAAAATTTCATATTCATTTCCAACTATTTATTTAAATATTTACTTAACTATTTCGTAATTATCGAAAGTAACCATCAAAGCTAAAAAAACTTACTGCCATTTACGGTGATATGCGCCTAACGTAGTTTGGCTACCTTCAGAAAGGTTCGATAGCGTATTCATCCAAGCCTGTTCAACATCGTAGGCGTCTGGGTTTTCGGCAAAACGGTCTAACGCCATACGCCACGTTTTCGCAACTTGTTCCACATAGGCTGGGCTACGCTGACGTCCTTCAATTTTCACTGAAGCAATACCCATTTTTACTAACTCAGGAATAAGCTCTAAGGTATTTAAACTAGTAGGCTCTTCTAAGGCATGATAAACATTGTTATCCACTTCAAATCGGCCTTTACACAAGGTTGGATAACCAGCGTTTTCATCACTTTGGTAGCGATCAATCAGCACGTTATTTAAACGGCTTTCTAAGCCTTTGTCGGTTTCTTGCCAACGAACATATTTAGCAGGAGAACAAGCACCTGCAGTATTTGGTGACTCACCTGTCATGTAAGAAGATAAGTAACAGCGACCTTCTGACATAATACACAAGCTACCAAAGGCAAATACTTCTAGCTTTACTGGGCTGGTTTTTGCTAACTGACGAACTTGTTGCACCGACAACACGCGCGGTAATACCACGCGCTCAACGTCAAAATTGTTTTTGAAAAACTTTATCGCTTCTAAGTTGGTTGTTGACGCCTGCACTGACACGTGGCGTTCAACATCAGGGTATTTAGTCGCTGCGTAATCAAGCACACCCAAATCAGCAATAATTAACGCGTCAGTGCCAATAGCAACGGCGTTATCAACCGCTTTACGCCAGCGCTCTTCACCGTCAGGGTGAGCAAAAGTATTAATGGCTACATGGAGTTTTTTGCCATGTTCGTGCACGTAATCTGCACCTTTAGCAAGCTTGCCATCATTAAAGTTAAGACCAGCAAAATGACGTGCATTAGTATCGTCTTTCATACCGATATAAACTGCATCAGCACCATTATCAATCGCTGTTTTAAGTGCAGGTAAATTACCCGCAGGACACAAAAGTTCCATATTATCCAAACCAGAATTTATTTTGTTTGGCAGTGTACCTAGGTTCAGCCAGAGATTATTTGATATAAAATAACTAATTCATAGCAAGTGAATTAAAAATGAAAGCTTGTTTTCAAGTAACGTCAAGATACAAGTCCAACTTTGATCTGCTTCATAATAACGGTAGAGCTAGCATGATAATGTAATGCTCATAATTTAAATAAGTAAAACCTAAAGTGGTGGCATTGTTACTTCAGTCACCATTTAGCGTGTGGAATTGACCTTGATTAATCAAATTACCGAGCGACTGAACTTACAAAAGCTACCGTTTAGCATACGAAGCCGTGCCATATCACTATTGCCTAAAATACTTAAGCCCAGCTTACGCTTAGTGCCATTTAGCGCACAAAATAAAATGCTAATACCAGCATTGCACTCGGTATTTAAAGAAGCGATTGAAGACGGTGATTTTGAATTTTTAACTGACAAATGGCTGAAAATATCTATTACCGATATTGACCTACATTGGTGGATTAGCTTTGATCAAGACCGACTTATCATGGCAGCGCCACAGCTAGCCATTGAAGAAGATGTAAGTTTTAGTGCTTCAGGCGATGACTTACTGCTTATAGCTGGCCGCAAACAAGACCCAGACACCTTATTTTTTCAGCGTCGTTTACACATTGAAGGCGATACCGAATTAGGCTTAGAAGTGAAAAACCTAATTGATGCCGTTGATGTTGACCAACTACCTAGTAGCATACATAAAATTATTAATATACTGGCTGATGTGGTTGAACAAACTCAGCAAGAAATTAAGCATGGTGTGTTGGTTTAAGAAAAAGACATCAGTAATTTCAGGGCTCAAAAAAATGTGCGCTGTGACAGAAAATGTGATTTTGAAGTTCAGCAGCGGTTACTGATCTCGTAAAGCGATCCCAATTTAGGCACAAACTTTATTTAATATATAGTCCGCTTTACCACCATTGCGGTCAGTCATGTTAGAAAAATTAACGATCCCTTTGTGCGCATTGCTGACATTTGCCTAAAGTTTCTAGACTCAGGTTTCCTAATGATATTAATAAAAAAATACGAATCAATGCAAAGTCCATATTTCTATATCAGGAATTAATATTTATAAAAATAATTTTTACTATATGTGTATCTATATAGTTGAAGTAAATTCCTTGTTTCTGTCAATAAAAAGGAATATTTCTCGCTTTCAAGTAAAGCCGCTTTAAATACGTCACGCTAATTCATTGATGTATTTGATATATTTCAGTATCGTTATGAAAAATAAATTTTAAAGAAGGAAATGAGCCTTATTTAAACAAGAATTATTTCCTCTTAATAAACGTTAGGCAAATAGTGAAACCCTCAACCTACATGGAGCCATTATGATTGACGATATAATAAAAAAAGCAACTGGCGGTCTCGATGGTATTGTTGATGACTTATTAAAGTCTGCCAAAGGAAAAGTTCAAGAAAAAATATCTGAAGCGTTCGCTATTGGTAAGCTTAAGTCCTTTAAAGATAATGTTGAACGAATAGGACAAGTCAAAACCATATTAAATCCCGATTCAATCGTAAATTTAAATAATATATTTTTTGATGAAGCTGTACTTTTTGACGGTGAAAAAATTGAATCCTTTAGTCAATTTGGTACTAAACAAGTCCTAGTCGAAGGTGGCCCAGGGCAAGGGAAATCTTTATACCTTAGAAAACTTTGCATCAAAGAAGGAGCTGGAAGTAATTTTATACCTATTTTTATCGAATTTAGAAATTTGGGATATAAGAAAAAGCTTAAAGAAGAGTTAATGGAGGCAATCGAAGATCTAGGAGTTAAACTTGATAATTATCTATTTGACTTTTTGGCGAAATCAGAAAAAATAGTCTTATTCTTAGATGGTTTTGATGAGGTTCCAAATAACGAAAGAACCCGAATCGCGAGAGAGCTAGAAACAATAGTAAGAACTTATCCTGATTTACGGATTGTGGTGTCATCAAGACCAGATTCTGGTATGGGATCTTCATTTTATTTTTCTAAACGAAAAATAAGCCCTATGTCACTTGAGACGCAAAAGAAATTTGTAAACCACTTATACAAATCAGATAAGGAAGCAGAAAGTATTAATACAATCCTTTCAAACAGTGACTTTATCTCTGAAGTTACTACTACAGCTTTATTACTTACCTTATTTACCATTACTTATAATGCAAGACAGTTTAAACCAGACAGCCTTTCTGAGTTTTACAGCTTAATTTTTCCAACAATGCTTTATAGACACGATAGAATGAAAATGGGTTTTGAGAGAGAAAGAAAGGCCGGCTTAACCGATTATCAAATGCAACGATTATTTAACTCCTTAAGTTTTTTATCTTTGAACGATAATAACACTCGATTTCCTAGCTATTTATTTCAAGATTATTTACATAACTCTGCAAAATTGGATGGCCTCCCAGAAAATTTGGAAGATCGTTTAATTGACGATATAACAAGTATTACTGCACTAATCGTTCGAGATGGTTTTAATGAATTCTCTTTCACTCATAAAAGTATTCAAGAGTATTTTGCTTCAGTATTTATTTCAATGCTTAGTGAAGATCGTAAAATAGGTTTTTATAAATTAGTTATCAATGATTTTAATGAATTTAGAAAATGGCAAAACACCCTATCGTTTCTTGAAACTATTGATGAAAGAAATTACAAAAAATATTTTCTTATCCCGTATAAGAAAAATGCACTTTGTTTAGATGATAACTCAAGTATTAATATAAATTATTCTTCGCTAATAAAATTAGTAGGTAGTGATTCAAAAGTGCGAATCGATGAATCAGGTAAGCTAAAGAACTTTTATTGGGGAGATACATTGTCTTCTGTTTTATACGTTCGATACTCAGAGTTTGCAAAAAAAGCTATAAACTCATACTTACAAGGTAAAGCGTTGATGCTCGCTGAGTTTCTATCTTATTGTGATGAACCTGATTATGTCGACTCTCAAGACTTGGATGGCGACTATGTAATAGTTATTGATAAGTTTTTTAAAGAAAATAGAATACAAAAAGAAGTGACCAAGTATCTCTCCATAAAGTTTGAGAATAGTTCATTTAAAGAAGAAGTTTTAAATTTAGAGGCGGGTTTGAAAATATCAGACAAAGTAACTGATGCTATTTTACCCTTTTAAAATATTTTCCTAACAAGCTGTTAAACAAGGATAAAATACAATCCTAATTCAATCCTAGTCGATTAGTGCTTAGGTTCGTAATGTGGCAAAAGTGATCGTTCAAAGGCAATACTCCACTGGCAGCTATGAGCTTAAAGCGGTCTTCAGATAGTAGAGACGTTATAACTTCCGCTTAGCGCACTCTCTCGTCTACACAATTAAATCAACATCTAATTAAACTAACAAAATAAAAACTACTGACGCACCAACTGCAACGGCTTAGCCAAGTAAACAAACGCCAAACCAAACGACAATCCAAATACAATAAATGTACCTGCGCTTTCCCAGCCGTACGGCAGAATATTGAAGTGAAATAAAATATTTTCGACAAAGCCTAATGCAAAGCCACTCGCCAGTAGCGCTTTATTATTTAGGTTACCTCTAGCTTTAAATGCCTTGGCAAGTAAGTACCCTGCCACAGGAAATGTTGACCATATAATAAAAACGACTATTGAGAAAAATATCGCTAATGGTGAAATACTCTCAGTAACAAGCTTTTCAATAACCGCATACGACTGGGCGAAAATATAACCTAAATATAAATACAGCATAAAATCTCTCTAAGGTGTTAAGCCATATACGCTATATCAGCAACTTTAAAATACCGTTGCACAACAGCGCTTATGTTAAGAAAGATTTTACAGACATTATTGCTTAAGACTTTGATCTAATGCAGGGTTATTAACAAAGCTTTCATTACTTTTTATCGAAATTGACTTATATTTATATAGTCTATATTTCTTGCTAGGCATGATTGGTAACGTACTGTAAATTAACAATGTTTAATGATACTAATTGGACTATTGTTGCAGTGCCACGCAATATGTCTGGTGATTTTTATAAAAAATTGACTCAGTTTGGATGAGAAAAATGAAAATAATAATAACATTACTCGTATGCCTACTTTTCGCATGTACAAATGAAGAGAACACGGCTCAATCAGATATCGGGCAATGCGATGCTAAATCCAATATATGTATAGATTTAAAACCTGATAACTATTGTTTAAAGGAGCATAAGCATTTAATTGCCAAAAATAGCTTAGTAAAACAAACAGATAAAGAACGCCCTTTATATTACTTATTATTAGCCTACGAAAGTTATGCGCAATGTATTGAGCCTTTTTTGGGCGTTCAATACATCAAAAACAAAGCAACAAAAGACAAACGTATACGTAATTTGCAATTGGCAAACCAAAAAGTAGCTGAAATTACCGAACAAACAAAGCATTCTGAATACCCTGGGTTTCTTTATATTCAATGGAATCGTTACAACAACATGGAGGCAAAAGCCAAACTGATTGCTTTAGAAACAAGTGACAGTATGAACTCTATGGGTGGACAATATTTACTAGGCACTATTTATCAAAAATCGAACGTAAAAAAATCTATTCGCTTTTTTAAGAACTCACTGACCTACCCCCTTCGTAATATCGAGTTTAGTGTTGAAATAATGCAATCTATCTCGGGTTCGTATCTTAAACTTAGAAAATATGAAAACGCCTATACATGGATGAAAGTACTACAGTTATTTTCACCCGAGTTTTCAAATATATCTGAGCAAGGGTTAGATAAGTTTGCTAATCAAAACCGATTACGTAAACGCAAATTAGATGAGTTAGCAGTTGATATAGTAGAAAGGATTGAAATCGGGACTTATCAGCCATAACGCTAGTTGTCAGTATGAAAGGCGCATTATTCGCTTAGCAAACGACAACTACATTTTACATGGCTTACACAGTTCTCCGACTAATTAGCTTTTATCGGATACAAAAAAGGTTCGCCAAGCGAACCTTTTTTAGTTTATTTCGTTAGTCAGTATATCAAACACAAATTCGATTTAATGTTGTATCAACTTCAGCGGCAGTTTTTTGCTGCATTTCAGCTAACTCAGCCACCGATGATAAGCCGCTATTCAATTCACGACTTAGTTCTACTACCATCGACATATTATCGTTAATAGAGGCTGTAGAGTGTTGTTGCTCAGTAGTACCTTGTGCAATTTGAGTCGTCAGCGTATCCACTTCGGCAAATACTTGGCCAATTTGTTGAAGTGCATCAACTACTTGCTCTGAATGAACCAAACTGTCTTGAGATAAGCTTTGACCACGACCAATCGCATTTACCGCATTAGTCGACTTTTCCTGTAAACCTTCAACCATGGCATTAATTTCAACTGTGGCTTCTTGCGTGCGGTGTGCTAACGCTCGTACTTCATCTGCAACAACAGCAAAGCCTCGTCCTTGTTCACCTGCTCGCGCCGCTTCAATGGCAGCATTCAACGCCAATAAGTTTGTTTGGTCAGCAATGCCGCGAATAACTTCTAACACAGAGCCAATACGTGAACTCTCTTCTTGTAATAACGCTAAATCAGTCGCCATTGCCGTAACTTCTTTGGCGAAGTCTTCAATGGTATGTTGGCTAGTATTTGAAGCATTAGTGCCTTGATCCAAAATAGACAACACTTGATTAGTGGTTTCACTCACTTGCGTAGCACTTTCTGATAACGTGGTTGATGTTAATGCAACTTGGTCAATCGAACTTGCCATTTGTTCAATTTGCGTAGCTGATTGATTTACTGCACCAACAGAATCGCCCATTTGTACTGACAAAGAAGCAGAGCCTTGCTTTAAGCTGTCAGACTCTCCGCGAATTTCATGAATAACGTCAGCTAAGTTGTCAATAAACTTAGCAAGGTCATTTCCCACTTTCGCTAAGTCATCATTGCTTTCATCTTGTGTTAACTTCTCAGGTGCAACGTCAACACTAGCCACTTGGTCAATGTATTGTTGTAATCGTTCAATACGTTGAGTCAGCTTTTTCTGAGAATAAATATAACCGGCAATAGCTTGTATAACTGTCATCACTATTAGTAAGCTGATAATTGAGGCTTGACTAAAATCACTGCCAAAAAATACAGCGGTGATAATTGCAATAATAGCGATAGCAACTGTGGGTACGAGTAACTTGATACTGAGGCGATTCGACATCTTTTTTCCAAATACTTATTTATAGTTATTTTTATTGTTTATGCTAAACAGAACTTTTGGCAATTCATGCTACAAGCCAGCAAATAAATTACATGCTATTGTGTTAATTTACTATTAATTTTTTCAGTAATACAAAATACAAGGCTGGTATTAAACAGCTATCTAATTAAGGAAAGTATGATGACATTCACCACAATTTTGATAATTGTTATTGCGGTTGGCTCTGTTTTCGCAGGAGTTTTATTGCTAAAGCAGTCAGCGAGTAAATTTGAACTTACTGATGAACAACAACAAAAAGTTAAAAACAGAGAAGCTGAGCAACGTAAAAAAGATCACGAACAAGAATAGTTTTCGTCATTTAGACGAGTTTAAACTCGCCAAAGTCACTGCCTTTTGTATCTGCGGGAAAATTGTGTGCTTCTTGGTTAATTTGGTAAAGCCAGCCCTTTAGCTATTATTAACTTAATTTTTGCGTAAGTTTTTCATTAAAATATAACCTGCTCATGCACTGGCCATACTATTCTTCAATTCATTCTTAACAGTGTCTTCACCACTGAATTTAAATTAGATAAAGCCAATGATAAGACTCACAGAGCAGCTTATTTACGCCAAGTTTAGTAACAATTGATATTAGACCAGTTTTTTCTTTACTTGTTTGCATAACAGCATAAAATCACACTATATTTTCCTGACTGGTTTTCCCATGAGTTCAATACAGCATTTATTCGAAAATAATCAGCAATGGTCTGACAAAATAAAACAAGAAGATCCTAACTTCTTTAAAAACCTTTCTGAACAACAAAATCCGGAATACTTATGGATAGGTTGTTCTGACTCGCGCGTACCAGCTAACGAGTTGCTAGGAATGCAACCAGGTGAAGTTTTTGTTCATCGTAATATTGCCAACCAAGTTATTCATACAGATCTTAACTGTCTTTCTGTTATTCAATTTGCCGTCGATGTTTTAAAAATAAAACATATCATTGTTTGCGGACATTATGGTTGTGGTGGTGTTATTGCGTCACTTGATGATAAAAGCCATGGTTTAATTGATAACTGGCTGCACCACATTAAAGATGTTTATCGTTTTCATAAAGAACGCTTAGATGCAGTTGAAGATAAAGAAGAACGTTTGAAGCTACTATGTGAATTAAACGTTATAGAACAAGTTGCCAACGTATGTAATACCACCATATTGAAAAAAGCATGGGGTATAAATCAAGACGTTACCGTACATGGCTTTGTTTACAATTTACATGACGGTATTTTAAAAGATTTAAACGTTTCGGTTGATACTGACAAATAGTATTAAAATGATATAAAAACTCGTTTTTAGCACAAAAGGCTTAACTTTCCCGTTAAGCCTTTTTTGTTTGTTCTTCCTCTCATTCAACATAGTGAATTAATGACTGCACATTTTTGATTGCAGATAAAATGTTAGATAAGCGACATTCTTCTTACGGTTGAAACGAATTTAGGGCAAAATGTCGGGCTTAAATTATTGGTGATTGAAAAATAGATATGGCAAACGAAGAGAAAATATTCATTATTGGTTTACCGAGAACAGGAACCACTAGTGTTTGCGCGGCAATGCTAACGTTAGGTTTTCGTGTTGCACATACAGCATACACCGACCGCGCGTTTAATGAAGCACAAGTTATCGCCGATACGCCAATTTTCTATGACTATCAAAAGCTAGACCAAGCTTATCCCAACGCAAAATTTATTTACTTAGAACGCTCACTAGAAAAGTGGTTACCGTCAATTCAACAATTATTGGCACGTATGCATGTAAACTTAATTAGAGACGATGGCGGTTTTAATCCAATCATAAAACGCTGTTACCAAGGAACATTCTCACCCTACTCTTTAGAGAGCATTAATAGCTTTGAATTTTTAACCCAATGTTACCAGCAGCATAAATCGCAAGCTCAAGCACACTTTAAAAATCGAGCAAGCGACTTTTTATCAATTGATATCAGTGCTAACGATAGTTACACAAAACTGACCCAGTTTTTAGCCATTGAAGAAAGTTTGATTGAAAATTCAGCTTTTGAAAAGCTGAACGTTGGCGGTAAGGTTACCGCTTGGAAAGACATAAAAAGTGACTTAAAAGTCGACTCGACCAATAAAGGTCGAGTGACTAAGTTACCTTACTTAAGCTAAGACTATTCTAGATATTAATTACTGCGTTGGTTTTATTAACGCAGTATGTCGCGGAACAATCATCGCCGCAAACACAACTGCTAAGGCAATAAAAATAGCAGAAATAACTAAGCAAGCAATAATACCGTAAGCCTGAAACACCCACCCTGAAAGTACTGTACCTAATAACCGGCCACCAGCATTCGCCATATAATAAAAGCCAACATCAAGTGATACACCATCTTTGCTCGCCATATCGACAATAAGAAAACTATGCAACGAGGAGTTAATCGCGAATAACACGGCAAACACAGTTAAACCAGCAACAATAACCCAAGTGGCAGGCAGCCCTGTACTTAAGGCAACGGCCATTAAACTTGGTACGATGAAAAGTAACGCTCCCCACTTTGCTGCATCTTGGCCATTAGGTGACTTACCCGACGCTTTAGCCGTTAATTTGGGCGCTTGTGTTTGAATAACGCCATATAAAATTATCCACGCGGCAATAAAACCGCCTACCCAAGTATGTTGCCAACCAAATTCAGCCGCCAAAAACACTGGCAGTGCAATAACAAACCAAACATCTCGCGCAGCAAACAAAAATAACCTCGCCGCTGATAGTAAATTAATCGCTCGGCTTTTCGACAGTACGTCTTTAAATTTGGGTTTATTTTTCGCTTTACCTAAATCTTGTTTCAAGCTAAATAAACTGAACAGCCACACCGCCGTCAATGCTAGTGCCATAATTGTTATCGCGCCAGAAAAACCAAACACTGTTAGCAGCAAGCCACCAAGAAAAAAGCCAATACCTTTCAAGGTGTTTTTTGAACCCGTTAATAGCGCAATCCACTGATATAGCTTGCTGCTATTGTCTTCTGGCACAAGCAACTTAATTGAGCTTTTAGCACTCATTTTATTGAGGTCCTTTGCAATACCAGACAACGCCTGCGCAGCCATAACATAAGCTACGGTTAGTAACTCGCTTGGTACAACTAGCATAGCCAAAGCAACTATTTGCAAGGCTAAACCAATATTCATGGTTTTATTCAAACCTAAACGTGCCCCTAACCAGCCACCAACTAAGTTCGTTACCACGCCGAAAATTTCATAAAATAGAAATAGCATCGCAATACTTAGCGGGCTATAACCTAGCTGATGAAAATACAAAACCACCAGCATACGTAAGGCACCATCGGTTAAGGTAAATGCCCAATAATTACCGGTAATAATTAAGTATTGCTTTACCTGATCAGATAACCCGCTTAATGCCTTCATATGGTTATTTCTACTTACTCAATTAATATAAAACGCTGTTAGTTAAACGAAAGTTGGACTAGCTTTTCGCTAAATCTGAACGACCAACCAGTCGAGCTATTTCTGCCGTACGGTTTGCATAACCCCATTCGTTGTCATACCAAACATAAAGTTTAACTTGTGTACCGTTAACTACCATTGTTGAGGGGGCATCGATAATACTTGAGCGCGGGTCAGTTTTATAATCAATAGAAACCAAAGGACGCTCTTCGTAGCCCAATATACCTTTTAGTTCACCATCTGCTGCTGCTTGTAAAAAATCATTCACTTCTTGCTCTGTGGTGGCTCTTTCTAATTCAAAAACACAATCAGTAAGCGATGCATTTGCCAGAGGAATACGCACGGCATGGCCGTTAAGCTTCCCTTTAAGCTCTGGGAAAATATGCGTGATAGCCGTTGCCGAACCCGTTGTTGTTGGAATTAAACTCATGCCGCATGCTCTAGCACGGCGTAAATCTTTGTGTGGCGCATCCAATATAGTTTGAGTGTTGGTAATGTCATGAATAGTGGTCATTGAGCCATGCTTAATGCCAATTTTTTCGTGAATAACTTTAACAACTGGCGCAAGGCAATTGGTAGTACAAGACGCTGCGGTAACAATTGGAAATTTATCAGCGTCATATTCATGGTCGTTAACACCGACAACAATATTTAAAATACCGTCTTCTTTTACCGGTGCAGTAACAACTACACGCTTCACGCCTTGGTCTAAATAAGCTTGAAGTAAAGCTTTAGTTTTCATTACACCTGATGCTTCAATAACCACATCACAACCTGACCAGTCAGTATCAGCAATATTGCGATTTTGACTACAAACAATTTTATTATTATTGATAATAATGTCTTCACCAGCGTGCGTTGCTTGATGCTGCCAAATACCGTGAATGGAATCAAAATTTAGTAAATGCGCTAAGGTTTCAGCGTTGCCAGCAGGGTCATTAATTTGAACAATTTCAATGTCGTCCCAATCATATGCTGCACGCATTGATAAACGTCCCATACGGCCAAAACCGTTAATACCTATTTTAATTGTCATGATGTTTTCCTATCAAATATGAATTTCAAATCGCTTAGTGAATTAGTGAACTAATGAACAAGTGAAGCTTGGTAAATATTTACTCGCAGCAACTTGCTGCTCGAGTTGGCCTGTCGCCCATTTTATTCAAAGCGTTTAAATTTGGTACAATAAACGTTAAGTTTTCATCCAAAGTTAACGCGATAACTTGCTGTGACCATGAAGGAATATCAGGGTTTAGGGCGTAAAAGACCCATTGCTTTTGTTTGCGAGTTATCAATATCCCTGCTTTTTTAAGTTGCGCTAAATGACGAGATATTTTCGGCTGGCTAGACTCATTGAGTGCGACCATCAATTCGCAAACACAAAGTTCACCTTCTTTGGCAATAAGCAATATGCTTTTTAAGCGAATATCATCTGCTAAGTTTTTATAAAATTCTGTTGGCGACATAAAGACACTCCCATCTCAATTAATGAAAGCGATCATACAGCAACAACATACATAATAAAATAGTTATATATTAATTTTATTATGTAGAGGTAAGTTGGATACGTTAGGAAAAACGTTGTTTGAGTTTTTTATAAACTTGCACAAAAGGTTGAATATAAATATTGAGAATTGATTTATGTGACTCCCCCTCTTTCCCTATGCCAAACGACAAAGCACCGGCCTTTGATGCAGGAATAAAACAATTAAACAGTCGATCCCAAACTGACAACGCAGTACCAAAGTTTTTGTCAAAATGCTTAACATTGTCACTATGATGAATTTGATGTTGAGCTGGACTTAAAAATACCCCTTCAATTTTATCACCCCAACTTAACCAAATATGACTATGGCGTAAGTTAGAACCCATGATATTAAAGGCAAACACAAACACGTTAGCACCGATAATATCAATCATTTTTAATGTTGGACCAAACAGGTAATAACATAAACCCACAACAAAACCTTGTGTCAACGCCATGCGACAAGCATAAAGGTAATTTTCTACTGGGTGTGAACGGTAAACAGTAAAAGGTGTTAGCACAGTTGCTGAATGGTGAACTTTATGAAATTCCCATAAAAACGGAATTTTGTGCAGTAAATAATGTAAATAGAAACGGGTAAAATCATCAAAAATAAATAGTAACGCGGTGAATACTGCCATGACACTAAATGACGATAACGCCAAGGGCTCTATTGCCCCAAATACCCACTCAATGCCTGAGGAAACAGATAAGGCAACAGGTACCATAGTTAGCACTATTAATGGAAATAAAGCCGCCCTGAACAATTTATTTAAAATAAACAGTATGTAATCATTTATTGCAGAACGGGCGAAGTAAATACGTTTAGGAAATAAAAAGCTAATTACGTTTGCTTTGTTATCATGCTGAACTTGTTCGTTTGATTCATCATAACGCTGACGTTGAGCACGCCCTTGCACTAAGTACAACACTATCGCCATGATCAACGCCGAAAGTAAATAGCCCCAAAATAGCCGCTGATTTGGATCAACAACATATAATGCGAGTTCTTTCAGCGTTGAGCTTAAAAATTCCATAGACTTAACTTACTACAATAAAATTTATTATAAAAAACGCCAAGTATACACTTAGCGTTTCAATAGATAACCAACCAGTATCAACTAAATAAGTTAAAAATTATATTGATAACCTATCACGGCCGTTCTTGGCTTACTTGGTCGTGCGCCATAAGGACGATGACTAACAATTTTCTGATCATCAAGTACATTATCTACTTTAAAGTACACATTACCCATTTCACCAAGTTCATAACTTGCAGCGAAATCAACAACAGTTAACGCTTCAGTAGAAACACCAGAAAGTAACACATCATCACCTGCAGCTTCTTTCATTTTACTGATATAACGTGTGATCAAGTTTACTTGCCAGTCGTTAGCCGCTACACCAATATCAAGTGTTAACTGATTTTCAGGTAAATAAGGTAAAGCATCACCGGCTTCGACTACTCCCCACATACTGAAATCAGACGTGAAAGCATTATCAAACTCACCTTTAGTGTATGTGTAACTCAAAGAAACAGGTAAATCATAATCTGCTGAAAGCTCATAAGTGTGCTTTGCACTTAACTCAAGTCCAATAACACTGGCTTCACTACTGTTGAATTCTGCATCAATATTATTTGCACATTCTGAAGCGGTAGAAAAAGAACAACCTTCTTTTAAGTTTTCAATATCATTATAAAATACAACCGCTTCAAGTTGGCTACCATCATTATGATAACGTGCACCTAATTCATAATTAATGCTGCTTTCAACTTTTACACTGGTTGGCTCTTTTGGACTTGTCGGTACAAAGCCTTCATGAATACCAAAGAATAAGCCTGCACTTTCAGACAAGGTGTAAAAACCGCTGATGCTAGGTAACCAAACATCAGTGTCTTTCTTTTGCCAATCACCTTCTTGACCCGGCGCATCGTTTTGGTATTTACCTTCAATAAATTCACCGCGTAATCCTAAGGTTAAATCTAAAGCACCTAAGGTCATGGTATCTTTAAAGAATACCGCAATAGCAGTCGTTTTTTCTGTATTGGTACCAGGATCAGATGCAACCGTTGCACTGCCGTCACTTACTAATTTACCTGAGGTCATAAAGTATGCATCAGTGGTATGACGTCGCTGAATTTGATCTTGATGATATCTAAAGCCAACATTAAAGGTATGTTTTACATCAAATAGTTCTTGGTACAAATACAATTCAGACTGAATACCTTGTGAATAATATTCTCGCTGATTATCACCAAGAATAATTTTTTCATATTCTCTTTCGGTGTCGCGTTGACCCGTTAACACTTGATAAAATGGTGCATTATCGTCTGTTTCTGGGTTTAATAAAATATCCTGTAAATCACTAACTACGGCACCATCTTTAAAACCATTGATTTTGTTCCATGAGCGTTCAAAATCATTCCGGTACACACGTGTAGTAACATCAAAATCATCATTACCAATAAAATGGGTAAACTGTACTTGCTGGTGATCCCAATCCATTAAATCATTTTGGCTGGCAACATAACGACGATTAGCGTTTTGTTTAAAGTCAGCATCCGTTAAACCTAAGTAGGTTTCATCTGAGGTTTCATCAGCGTAAGAGAATTTAAGTTCTACAATTTGATTATATTGGCTGTCAGAAAGATCGTATTGAAACTTAGCCATGATATCGTTCTTATCAAAGCCAGTATCACCACCACCATCTAGCTCTTTAAAACCATCAGCCTGAATGTGAACTGCTTCAACTAAATAGCCAAAATTACCATTCGTTGTGCCAAAATAAGCTTTTGCTTTAGCGTAACCATCGCTACCAGTGGCAACATCAATTGCGCCTTCTTTGCTATTTGGAATTTGGCGTGTAGTCATATTCAACGCGCCGGCTACCGTATTTGGACCATATTTTATTGCTGCTGGGCCTTTAAATACTTCCAATGCAGTCATTTTACTCATCATCGGAAAGTAGTAGGCTGCTGGTGCAGAATAAGGTGCAGGGCCAATCAATACCCCATCTTCCATTACCGTTATTTTTTTACTACGTTCAGGTGTTGCGCCACGAAAACCAATATTAGGTCGTAAGCCGTAACCGTCTTCTTCACGAATATTGACACCCGGCACGCTGTAAAGCACGCGGTTAATATCGTCAAATTTAAACTTTTCTAATTCAACCTCACCAATCAAGGTTGCTGCACCCGCTTCAGTGCGTAATTTGTCATCGTGACCAAGAATTTGTATTCGTTCAACATACTCTGCTGGTGCGTCAATAATATCGTCATCAGCACTAACATAAGAATGTAAGGCTAAAGTGACAGCAAGAGCAGTATATTTACGTTTATTGATATTCATTAATCGTTATCTCCTGCTGATGTAGCTGGTAATTCAAGTGATAAACTGGTGATAAAGTCTACTTTTAGTTTATCGGTTACTGCTTTAACATCAGCATGAGTTTGTGTCACTTGTGCTTCATTGTTTACCAGTGTTTCAGCCAAAGTATTTTGGTAGCTTTGAACACCGTCAATAGCAAGTTGAACATCACCAGACATTGTGTCAGCCGTATCTTGATCGCCAACATCAATTAAGTAATGAGTAAAACCAATACCAACATCACCACTTAGCATTTTTTGAAATGCCAACAAGTTATTTTCAATATTAGTCATAGAATTATGTGAATATTCAGACTCTACATCTTCCGGACAAGCTTGTGAGCCACAGCTATTCGCTAGCAACCCCAATGGTGTCGCTAATTTAGCGTCTTTAGTAAAGGTATCGATATAAAACATACCGTCACTGATGCGGTTAATCGCTTCTAGTTCGGTACTAAATTGATTTCCTGCACTACCCGCAGCTTTTAGTGCGTTAGCAAAACCGTCATTGCCCGACCAAGCAGTCATTAATTCTTGAGCGCTATTATTAACATCACGCGCTGCTTCAGCCGCAAACTCACAACGAGCCACTTTTCGGTACTCATCAGTTTGGCTGTTCCAGTTTTCAGGTTGAGTGCTAGTAGTACAGCTATGATCAAGTTGCTCATTAAACAACAAGTACTCTATCGCCGCTAAACCACGACGCGAAGGTGTACGGTTGGCAATGTTATAAGGCTGCCCATTAACCACGCCAGCTTTATAATTGACGACTTCAAAATCTACAGAGCATGAATTTACCACAGGCCAAGAATAAATTTTATCTCGTAGCAAACCATCATTGTCAGCTAGTGGCCCAACTTTCATCACCTCCGCTTGCTGCCATACATTCATAGCATTTCGCCATGCAACTTTTGCAGCATCACGCGAAGTAGCAACCTGTTCGCTTGTTGCATTACCGGCAGCAGCATCAGTTTCTGTTTGACAATATGACGTTAGTGCAGGAATTTGCGCAGCAGCAACAGTAGAAAACTGCTCAAAAACAGGCGTGATAATATTATCAGTAATGTTTTCAAGTAAGGCTTGCTGATTAAAGTTAGTATCTGGATTTGGGGTTGGTGTAGGAGTTGGCGCTGGAGTTGGCCCAAAATCTGGACCAGCACTGCTACTCGTGCTTTCCCCACAGGCACTAACAAGTAAAGCTGTACCAACAGCAATAGATAGAACCGTATGGTTAATGTTAACTGACATTTCTTAACCCTATAATATTAATAAAAAGAAAATTTGTTAATTATTAGTAACTTTCATTACTCAATAGTTTGTAAAAATTACTGAGTAATAAAAACTAAACAAGCCTTGGGCTGAAACAACCCAAGGCTTAGTAAGGTAAACTTAACTTAAAACATTACCAGTTAGCAACATTCTCCGCATCAAAGCTTAATGCTGCTTCAAGAATATCGCGTGCTTTTTCTAAGTCAGCAATATAAGCAGATACATCTGTTTTGTCATTTGAACCAAATGCCATAACAACCGGCTTTTGCCCCATGTGCATTTGAATGTCTGCAAATTGCTGAGCTGTAATTGGCGAATGAGGGTTAAACTGTAAACCTAACGCGAAACCTTTCATTTCTGACCAATGTTTAGCAACATCTTCATAATCATATTCTGCAGTACCAGATTTATCTAAATCAGCACTTACGTCATTAATGTAATGAATAACGGTTGCGGCAACTGCTTTTTCCCATGCTTCTACTGCGATGTCACGTTGCGCTGCAAGCGCTGTAGTTTGGTCAGCAGTAAATGCAGTACCTACGTTATCATTAATAATTTTACGACCAGCTAAAAATGCTTCCATCGCCATTTTAGTAAAATCAGTTGGATTAGCATTGCTTGCCGTTCCGCGGTCACGTTTCGCAGCATTAACTGAATTACCTAAGTTAACTTCTGATGTTAAGTCAAACTTGCCATCAGCATCAGTGTCGTGGTTTCCGTTCCAGTCTAAACGACCAGTCGTGGCATCATCAGCATCTACTTTGCCTGCAATTTCGTTATCGTTATATTCTAAATAATCACGAGCAGCACCAAAGTAACCAAAGCCTTCATCATAGCCATGCTCTAGTGCGGTATCAGCTTTATCTGTTCCACGTGGGTCGATATTGTCAGCAGCTAGACCTTCATCTAAGTAATCATCAGTACCTTGTGAGTAAGTAACACTCATTAGTAAGAACTTTTGAATTAACTGTTTTAAATCAGTGCCGTCTGTATTTACGTATACTTTAGTAATTTCATTATCTGTAGCTTCATCACGACGAATATTGGCATTTACTGCGTTATCAGCCAATTGACTAAAGTATGCATCTACTAAAGTTTCAGGAGTCATACCAGCGCCAGCGCCAACAAAACTAGTTCCATCAGTCCAAACTTTGTGCATACGACTAGCGTCACGACCAGCAATTTTACCCTCTAGAGATTTATGACTAGAAGACACATCAGTAATAAAAGCTTGCTTAGCATCAGCTAAAAACGTCAATGCAAAGTTGTTGCTATATTGGTCGTCCGTTGTACGGAAGTAGCTATTTAACTTGTCAAGTACGGCTTGTTTGTCTGCAAATTCATTTGCATCAATATCAGCTTGTAAACCACTACCAATGTAGTTGTTCAATTCTGCGATTAGCGCGTGGCGAGCAGTTTGACCGCTGTAACCTACGCTTGATTCACCAGTAACTAGCTTACTTTCAAATTTATAAGTGTCTAATAAATCATTTACGGTAATAGTCAATTCTTTTGAAAATGTAAGGCCACCATTGTCAGTAACAGTAACATTAGCTGTTAGCGACTCTGCACTTTCAAAGTTTGCCATTGCGTCAGCTTTCAAACTTAACTCAGTACCTGAAATAGCAAACATGTCGCTATCAGTGGTAAAGGTAAAAGTATCGCCTGAGTTAGCATCTGTTGCTGAAAGTGTACCAATTACCGCACCAGCCGTGTTTTCATCTACCGACATTGTCGCTAATGAGATATCTGTTGGAGCTGTATTTGTTGGTGTAACAGGATCAGGTGTTGATGAACCACCACTTGAACCGCCACAAGCAGACAAAGTTAAAGATGCGGCAATTGCCAACGCCAAGGCTTTCTTATTCGTTTTCATGGGAGACCTATAAATTGTAAATTATGTAAATTATGTAAATTATGTAAATTATGTAAATTGAACTGTTACTTTTTGTTATTTTAAGATGCTATCATGAAACTAAATAAGAATCGATATCATTTCTAATATCATTGAAAAAAATTTATTCTTAGTTAGATCTAGATCAACTATATAGGACTTTCTGTTTTACACCTCTCCAAACGCATAACACCAAAACCATTTAAACTGCTGATATCTAGGTAAAATCAAAAATAATAAATATATATCCTCCAACAATAAAAGTCGGTGTAATCACTGCCTTTCAATCAAAAAAATAAAACCCTTTATTTATCAGTAATCTAATTTTATTCATCAAATTAATTGTTGAACAGAAACCAAATAAGAACTATTATCAATCGCGTTATCAATCATCAGTGAATATATATTATGTTTGTTTGTATTTGCAAAGGCATCACAGACCACCAAATTAAGCAATTAGTCACCGAAGAAGGTGTCGGATCTATGCGTGAGCTAAAACAACATCTGCCGCTAGGTTCACAATGTGGTACCTGTGTTAAAGTGGCTCAAAACATAATTGATAACACCATTATTGATGAAAGTTTATTTAAAGAGGTAGGCTAAACTAAATAGTTAATTTACTTCAATATTCAATGTATTTTCACAAATCCTAATTACAACTGATAACAATTAGCATTATCAACCATTTGTTTTAAAAGGTTTTTTATCAATTACCTTTTGCATTTCACTATTTTATTCCTATAATTACTGCCAATATCAAATAATGTATATCGAGGCACTAATGAAAGGTAACGCAAACGTACTGGCAATACTTAATAAAGTACTCACCAGCGAACTCACATCTATTAATCAATACTTTCTTCACGCCCGCATGTATAAAAATTGGGGCATCAATGCCTTAAACAGCAAGTGCTATAAGAAGTCGATTCTCGATATGAAGCAAGCTGACAAGGTTATTGAGCGAATTTTATTCCTTGAAGGCTTACCAAATTTACAACAGTTAGCTCCACTTTCTATTGGCGAACATACCCAAGAAATGATCAGTTGCGATACACAATTTCAAATTGCACAAATTGCAGTGGTTCGTAACGCCATTGCCCTTTGCGAGCAAGAACAAGATTATGTTAGCCGCGAAATACTAGATACCATTCTTAATGATGAAGAAGAGCATTTAGATTGGTTAGAAACTCAGCAATATCAAATTGATAATATCGGTATTGAAAAATATATCCAAGCACAGCTTTAAAACCGTTAGAGGGTAAATAAAATGAAAGGTAATACTCAAGTTATATCTGCTTTAAATGGCTTATTAGCCTATGAACTAGCGGCAATGGATCAATACTTTATTCATTCACGTATGTATGAAGATTGGGGTATTAATAAGTTATTTGAGCGAATAGACCACGAATTTGACGATGAAAAGTTACACGCATCTATGCTAATTCAGCGAATTTTGTTTTTAGAAGGCAGCCCTGATATGCAAACTCGTCCTGGTTTGCATATTGGTAAAACGGTTCCTGAAATGCTGCAAAGTGATTTAGACGTAGAATACGCAGTAGCAAATGCGCTTCGCTCAGCCATTGCCATGTGTGAACAAGAAAGAGATTACGTTACACGTGAAATTCTAGAAAAATTATTGGACGATACCGAAGTTGATCACGCGTTCTGGTTAGAGCAACAATTAGGTTTGATCAAAACTATCGGATTAGAAAACTACATTCAGTCACAGTTATAGTATCTCTCCCAATAAAATAGAAATCGAAGCCAGCTAAATAGCTGGCTTTTCTTTATCCGCTTAAATACTTTGTTAATACATAACAGAGTAAAACATGTAACTTAAAGCGCCAAAACGCTCAAACCTCCTTTAAACGGCTTTTATCTCGTAATAATTATTTACTCATAAACTAAATGAAATCAGCAAAATTAGCCCTGTTGTTAAGTAAAAACAATTTCGTCAGCTATCATTAAATAAGCTGTAGAAAACTATACTGTTTAGATATTTAACAGCAAGCAATGCGGAGTTGTTTTAAGCATAGCTATTAGTATTTAATGATTAAGGAAAATTCGCTTTCATGGAACATAGTTTACCCCAAAAGATACTTGCTAAAATATCCTCCCCTTCCCAGTTTGCTATTGACGTAGCAATTATCCTTTTGTTGTCAGTTATAATTTTTTGGCTTGCTCAAAAATATGATGCTTTCGAATATTTGATCGAATTTTCAAGAGCACATGAAGAATATGAAATTGATGAAATACTTATTTTATTGATGATTGCATCATTCGCATTCGCAGCAGTCGCTTATAGAAATGGTAAGCGTTTAAAACAAGAAGTGCTAAAGCGAAGAAAAGTACAACAAAGCATGAAGAAAATGGCCTTCTATGACAGCCTCACTGGCCTGCCAAACAGAGAACTTTGCATTAATCGATTTGAGCACATATTAAATCAATCAGCTCGAACGTCAGAGTCAGCAGCAGTATTGTTTATCGATTTAGATAATTTCAAAGAAGTTAATGATAATTATGGCCATGATGCCGGTGATATTTTACTAAAACAGTTTTCAGAAAGACTTTTAGGCCAATTACGTAAAGGTGATACATTATCTCGCTTTGCCGGTGACGAATTTATTATTTTGCTAGAATCCGTCGGCTCTATTAATAACGTCACTATTCTGGCAAAAAAAATATTAGACTGCATTCAAACACCTTTCCAAATTAACGCCAATGAAACCACGGTAGGCATGAGCGTTGGTATTGCTATGTACCCTAACGATGGCCAAGAAGCATCAGTGCTTTTAAAGCATGCCGATACAGCTATGTATCATGCAAAAAACGAAGGTAAAAATACCTTTAGGTTTTATTCTAATGAGCTGAACAAGCAAGCTCGTAATAAGCTTATTATTGCGAATCAGTTACGACAAGCAATCAATAGTGATGAATTCACCCTGCACTTTCAGCCTATTATCGATGTTATCTCTAAAAAGGTAAAAGGCGCTGAGGCCCTTTTACGTTGGGAAAGTAAAGTACTAGGAAATGTTCCCCCTGACGTATTTATTCCTATCGCAGAAGAGGTAGGAATAATAAATACCATTGGTGAATGGGTGCTATTGCAAGCTTGCCAACAAAGTAAACACTGGCATAACTTAGGCTATAACGACTTCATCATGTCGGTGAATATGTCAGCCAAACAACTCGGCCGAGAAGACTTTATAAATGTTGTAGAATCATGCTTGAAAAAATCTGAGCTCCCCGCTGAATTTTTGGAGCTTGAACTAACAGAAACAACCATAATGAAAGATGTTAGCTCAGCGCTTTGTCGGCTTGAAAAACTCAGAAAATTAGGCGTATCTATTGCGCTTGATGATTTTGGCACAGGATACTCCTCCATATCTTACTTACGTAAATTGCAAATAAGTAGAATAAAAATAGACAGAAGCTTTATTCAGCACATTCCTGAAAATAAAGAAGACATCGCCATTACTAAGGCTATTATTTCACTTGCCAGAAATTTAAGCCTCAATGTCACAGCCGAAGGCATCGAAACAGCAGCACAACAAAAGTTTATTGATAATACTATTGTCGACTCAGCACAAGGTTATTTTATTGGCAAACCTATGCTACCAAGTAAATTCGAGTCACTGTTTTTTAAGGATAAAGATTCATATTAGCCACCTTGACATGAATTCATTTCACGCCTATTTCACAAGTAAAACCTTAAGCTAAAGCACAACTATTAATTATCATAAGTTTTGCTCATGTCCAACTACATCGAACTAAAAAAGATCAGCCAATCGTTCAACACAAATGATGCAACTATCACCTTGTTTAACGATCTCAACTTAGTTATCTCTCAAGGTGAATCATATGCGATTACAGGCCCTTCTGGCGCAGGTAAGTCGAGTTTGTTGATGTTGATATCAGGCTTAGAAGAACCAACTTCTGGTCAAGGTATTTATGTAGATGCTGAGCAGAAAAAAACATTAAAAGAACTAAGAAACGACATTGGCTTTATTTTCCAACAGTTTCATTTATTACCGGAATTAACCGCATTAAATAATGTTGCCTTACCATTAAAACTAAGAGGCGACAAAAATGCTATGGCCAAAGCCAAAGTGTGGCTTGATAAAGTTGGCTTAGCACACCGTGTAGACCATAAACCGAGTGAGTTAAGTGGCGGCGAACAGCAGCGGGTCGCCATAGCACGAGCATTAGTTTTTGAGCCTAAGTTTATTTTTGCCGATGAACCAACGGGAAACTTAGACCAAAAAAGTGCCACAGAAATAGCTAATATTCTATTTACCTGTTGCCAAGAAAATAACGCCGCTCTAGTTCTGGTAACGCACAGCGAGACATTAGCCGCTCGCGCACAGCATAAGTATTTACTTGCCGACAGACAGCTTAATCAAACAGTATCCCCAAGCGACTTGGATACAAACAACATAGTGCAGGTGGCATCATGTTAAGCAATAACCTTAAGCTCGCATGGCATTTTTATAAGCAAGAATATCAATCTTCTCATCAACGCTTATTACGTTGGATACAAGGCATATTATTGCTGTTCATCATCACCTTGAGCCAATCAAGCATCAGTATTCAAGAGTATTTAGATCATAATTTACAAAGCTTGCTCGGTGCCGACGCTGTGCTTAGCCAAAAGGCGGAATTAACGCCTTCACAGCACACTGAAGTTATTGAAATAACCGATGATATGGTGATCACTCAGCACATAAAAACCACTATTACTCACAATGGTCAATGGCAACAAGCGAAACTAAAAGCGGTTGGCGAACATTATCCTCTGCAAGGTGAGCTACTCACATCAACAGCTTTAAAAGAGAAAGGTACGCCCACTTTCGCTGCGCCCAAAAATGGCCATATTTGGTTAGATGCCAGAATACTCGCCAGCTTATCGCTAAACATTGGTGACCATTTACAATTGGCAAACCAACAGTTTTTAGTGTCTCGCATACTACAACATGAGCCTGACAGATTAATGGAAGGCCATACCGTCGACATGCGCGCGATGATTAATTTGCATGATATGAAAGCACTTAACTTCTCGCCTGATCTTATTCATTACCGTTATTTGTTAGCAGCAACGCCAGCACAAGTTAATAACCTCATTGAGTGGCAAGAAAACAATTTGCCAGCCGCCGAAATACGCCATAAAAATGGCAACCATCCCCTAGCGCTTTTTTGGCAAAGAACAGAAAACTTTATGGGCCTAGCGTCAATTATTCTATTTTTTATGGCAGCCATTGCTGTGAACCAATTGACCCAAGTGCACATGAAAAAAGACCAATACTTTTCAGCAATATGCATGAGCCTAGGCGCAAGTAATAGTACCGGTATCCAAGTATCTTTTTTTAAATGGTTTATAGGGCTGTTGCTATTGCTGCCAGTGGTACTGTTATTATCGGCATGCAGTCATTGGCTAATTGTTAATTGGCTACAAGAAACATTCGCCGATATGCAATGGCAATGGCATGCCAAATCAGCCTTAGTTTCAATATCGGCTGTAGTCACCATATTTGCCGTTTTTCATGCCCCTGTTTGGCTATCGCTGCGTAATAATTCTGTCGCTAATTTGTTTGCAGATAAAAGCAAAGGCCTGAGTCATTGGCTTAGCAAGGCCAGCAGTATAATTGTTTTTTCAGCCGTCACCATCACCTATTCCGACAATGCACTGTTAACCATGATGATGGTAGCCGCAACGCTATTTACCATCATATTAATGATATTGATTAGCTGGAGTACATTAACGCTTGGCGAAAAATTCACGCAAAACTTCTCAGGCTTAGTACCCTTCTCTTTGTTTATGATGAAACAGCGATTAGTCAGTAAAAGTACGCAAATACTTGGTATTGGCTTATGTGCATTCTTATTATTGTTCACTTTAATGCTGCTAAAAGACCTTGGCGCAACCATGAGTTCATACCAACGTCAGCATGATGGCAATGTCATGATTTCACAAGCCACTAAGCCACAAATGCAATTTATTGAAACTTGGGCTAACGAGCAAAAAATAGCTGTACGTCAAGCTAAGCCTTACATGTACGCAAAACTCATTGAGATAAATCAGCAATCGCTAAGTAAATTCAGTGACAAACCTAGCGACAGCTTAGCCACATTTAGTCGCGCCATCCGTTTACATTGGAGTGAACAAGTACCACAAAACAATAAAGTTATTGATGGTCAATGGTGGCAGCCAAATAGCGAAAACTGGCAGCAAGTTTCTATTGAAGAAGAGGTCATGACAGACTTAGGTTTAGCAATCGGTGACTGGTTAACGTTTTTTATTGGCCAAGAAGAAACTAAGTTTCAAATAACGGCTAGTCATGTATTCACACCTGGTGCTGGCTCTATTACTTTTTGGGTGCAAATGCCGCCAGCGGCACTGGCTCATATACAAGCTCCTCACTACAACATGGCAAGTATTGAACTAAACAGTCAACAATGGCCTTTGTTAGCTAACCTTTGGCAAAAATTTCCGTCATTACGAATGATTTCGCTAAAAGAAATGACTGACTTGTTTGACCGCATGTTAGCAATGATCACCAAAGTGATCAGTGGTTTCTCTTTAATGATTATTTTATTGGCAGGTGTGGTAATTTTAGCTTCTATTAACGCTTTAGAGTCTAAAGAAAAGAAAAAGAATAGCATCATTATGAGTTTTGGCTTTACTCGTTCTACGTGTCTAAAACTCAATATAATCGAATGGTTAGTTACCGCTAGCATTACCGCAACAGGCGCGATATTAGGCACTTACTTTACTGGCCTATTGATATATCAGTCGCAGTTTTCACTTAACTATCAACCTGACTTTGTATGGCTTATTGCCACTTTGGCGACCATTTTATGTTTGGTCACTGGCTTAGGCATTTATGCCAGTCGAAGCAACCTGAAAAGTTCAGTTAAGCAATTAATGGCAGAGACCTAAATTTCACATTTGTTTCACGGGTGATTAGTCATTATGCGTGTAACTTCAAGGAGAAAGTTTAATGAAAACGTTTATTAAAACTAAAGCTAAAGCTAAAACTAAAACTAAAAACATGATGAAAATAAGCAAACAAGCAATAACACAGTTTATCACCCTATTTGTGTTTGTTGCGCTGTCGCTACAAGTAAACGCCTCAGTATCTAAAAAGGTGCTCATGATTGTTAGTGGTTACGGCCAGCAACAAGGCGAAGAAAAACCAGGTTATGAATTCAACGAATTCGCCAAAGCCTACACTGTGTTCAAAAATAATGGCATATCTGTCGACATCGCCAGCCCTAACGGCGGTAAAGTAGAAGCAGATAAATATGACACTAAAAAATCATATAACGCTAGCGTATTGGCCGACAAAGCTATTATGGCAAAGCTAAACAATACCTTATCAACCAAGAATATTGATGCGAAAAGCTATGACGCTATCTTTATCGTCGGCGGCAAAGGCGCTATGTTTGACTTACCAAAAGATAACGCGCTTCAATCTGTGATTGCTGATATCTATCAACAAAACGGCACTGTCGCAGCAGTATGTCACGGGCCAGCCGCCTTGGTTGATGTAAAACTAAAAGACGGTAGTTATTTAGTCGCTAACAAAGCTATCAATGGCTTTACCAATAAAGAAGAAAAGTTATTTGGTAAAAAATGGCTGAGCAAATTCGAGTTTATGCTAGAAGATAAACTAACCGAGCGTGGCGCAAACTTTCAATCAAGTGAAATTATGCTTAGTCATGTAGCGGTTGATGAACGCTTAATTACCGGACAAAATCCAACCTCGACGGTTGATGTAGCAACCGAACTTGTAAAAAGCCTAGGCTTAACGCCAGTTTCAGCAGAAAAAGATATTGAAGATAATACCATGGCGGTAATTGCAAAATATTTATCGGGTGATAAATCAGCCTTAAAAGCCATTACCGATACCCCTGAGCAATACCATATTTCATTAGCGGGCATGTATGGTTTTTATTATCTAAAAAGCGCAGAAAACAATACCCACTTTGAAAATTCCCTAGCGTTAATGATGCTTGCACAAAAAGCTATTAATAACCCAATGCTAGATATGAAAATAGCAAAAACACAACATAAACTAGGTAAAAATCAAGACGCAGAAAATACCTTGAAACAATTATTAGCATCTAAACCTGATCACAAACCGGCATTAGAGATGTTAAAAATCTTGTCTTTATAATAAATTAGAACATGGAAAAACACTGCGAGCATTTTGCTTGTAGTGTTTATTGCTATTTAGGAACAATATGAAAGCTCAAGCAACATCACTTAATATTTTACTGGTAGAAGACCAACAAAGTATTGCCTGTAATATTTCCGATTACATGGAAGCCAAAGGACACCGCTTTGATTTCGCCAGCCAAGGTAAGCAAGGATTAACCCTAGCACTTGAGCATCATTTTGACTTAATTATATTAGATCTTAATCTCCCTAAAATGGACGGCCTTGAGGTCTGCCAGCAAATACGAAAACAAGCTAATCACCATATTCCCATTTTAATGCTCACCGCTCGCGACAGTATTAACGATAAAGTATCAGGCTTTACCGCTGGTGCTGATGACTACCTAACTAAACCCTTTTCATTACAAGAGCTTGAAGTAAGATGTTTAGCATTATCAAGACGCCATTTATTACAAACATCAGATATTTTAACCATTGGCCCGTTAACTATTGATAGACAACGAAAACAAGTATCTAGAGATGACAAAATACTCGATTTGCATGCCATGGGCGTACGCATCATAACCATACTCGCAGAGGCGTACCCGCAAGTTGTTAGTCGTTCAATGTTAACGCAAAAACTTTGGGGTGATGAACCCACCGAGTCTGACGCTATGCGCTCTCACCTATACCAATTACGTAATATTTTAGACAAACCTTTTGACTATCCAATATTAAAAACCGTACATGGCGTTGGCGTTACCTTAGAGGTTAAAAATGAAAAATAAAACCAATAAACCCCACAGTTTAAGCCGACGCATTGTGGCTCAATTTTGCATTTTCACCTTATTTATATCAGCCATATATTGTTTCTTCTGCCTGATACTTTTATATAACTTAGAAGACCGTTTTATTGAGCGCGAGGTTGCGCAAGAGGCGGAATATTTACAAACACAGCACCAACAAGATGGTCAGTGGCCAAATACCCGTAGCGATCATATGTCAGTGTATTTCTCTGAAAAAACCTTACCTGTAGATATGCAGCAACAGTTTTTAGAAGAGCCACAGCGTATAGAGTTTTATGGTGCGGAAGGTCGGCATTATCATTTGTATACCCTGTCTAAAAGTGAAAATATTTATTTAGTTGCCGAAGTAAGTCAAAAGCTTCTTGTTCGCCCGATAAGAGACGGCGTAATTCAGTTCTTTTTAATCTGTGGCGGCATACTGTCACTGGTGGCATTTTTTATTGCTTGGATGTTAGGCAGAAAAACCGCAACACCGCTTAAACAGTTAGCCGATTTAGTTGACGGTGTCGCGCCTGAAAATATTCCAAATACCTTTGCCCACAACTTCCCCAATAACGAAATAGGCGTACTAGCGCGCACGCTTGAAAATTCCATGCAGCAAATTAGCAAGGCACTAGAACGCGAAAAATGTTTTACGCGCGATACCAGCCATGAATTACGAACCCCTGTCGCCATCATTAAAAACGCCGTTGAAGTGTATCAAGAGAAAAACCATCTTCATCATCCTGAAAGCAGTAATGCGCAAATAAATAATAATGCCCTAATCAACCGTATTTCTGACGCAGCAATGCAAATGGAACAAACGGTAAACACACTGTTAATCCTCGCCAGAGAAGAACATAACACTGAGAGAAAAACACTCATTCAACTATTACCATTGGTTGAGCAATCAATATTAGATCACAGCTATATACTTAACGGCAAAGCAGTTGAAGTAGATGTTACAAACAACTGCAATACCAAAATACATGCGCAATCAGGCATGCTAAAAGTACTACTTGATAACTTGCTCAGTAACGCTTTTCAGTACACCAACCGTGGTGAAGTCAAAGTCGACTTTCTCAACAACCAATTAGTGATCAGTGACACAGGGCTAGGTATAGAAGAAAATATATCTTCGCATATTACCGCGCCAGCAGTGAAAGGCAGCCAAAGTATCGGCTATGGTTTTGGTTTGTCTATCGTGAAACGTTTATGCGAACACCAAGGCTGGCAACTGACGGTAGAAAGTAACAAGGGCACAGTGGTTTCGGTGTTATTTGCGACGGAGTAAAAAGATAGCAAGTGAAATAATACAATCGCTAATAAAATGATCTGCCCTCTTTCACTACGGCGTTTGAAGCGTTATTATCGCCGCTAATTTCAACCATGTGTTTTAAACGTTTATGAAAATTGTTGCAGGCTTTTGGTATACCTTCCTTGTCGTTGCATTGTCGATAGGTTTCTTAACTGGAACCATTCAGCAACACTACTATGTCGGTGGCTGGAACAACGCGCCATTGTTGGCAAAAATTGGCATCCCGCTGACTTTTATTACCTTCATTGGCTTTTGGATAATGATGCTAGAAGACTTTATTGAAAACAAAACTAAAAAGCACCGCGTGTTGATTGGCCTGAGTTTGTTTTTTCTGCATTGGATCGCGATTTTGGTTTACTTTTGGGCGGTGGTTTATCGCCGAGAAAAGCAAGAAAGTTAAAGTTAAAGTTAATTAAGACAAGTTAGCAACCTTCCTTTTTCAACAATGTCAGTATCAACTTGTGAGCATAATGACTGGCAACCATTCGCTGAAACATACTGAAAGTAACTTTGAAACACACGTTTCTGTTTCAACATGTAATTAATAGGTGTTGATTATTTCCTCATATGCCCCTGTATCACTGGGTTAAGTATTCTCGCCCCTTTTAATTAAAGAAATATTTCATGATTTCACGCAAGCTTGTTTCAAATATGTAACGCTAATTCATTGATGAATCTGGTATATTTAGTAATGTAAATAAATTAAAGAAGGAAAAAGTTCTTATTTAAACAAGATTTTTTTCTCATAATAAGTTGTTAACTTCACGAGGCAAGTATGGAATCAAGCATCAATAGGATTAGTAATATCCCAAGAGATGAGCTCGCAAATATATGGAAAATCATGTCTCCAGAAGAGCTCAATGAACTAATTTTCAATAATAATGAAAAGGAAATCTCGCTATTATTTGGGCATCTTAACGAAAGGGGAATTGTTGAGGTTATTCAATCCCTAACCCCCCAAGCTCTGTCAAAGACAATGGAGTCTTTACCTCAAAGAACGCTTAATAAAGTGTTCATGTTTTCAAGTAATAAGCTAATAGCTGCAATAGTTAATACTATTGACAGACCAGTATTACTGAGAATATTAAGAATTTCAAATTCAGATCTAAGAGATAAGGTATTAAAATCTTTACCAGATGATCAAAGGCGAATGCTGTTAGAGATTTCTGAGGAAGAAAGTAGACTAGAGAATGATTCAAAATATTACCTTTCAGAGAAGTTTGAAAACTCCATAGAGCGTGAAACTTTAAATAGAATTAAAGAGTTAGAAGAAAGAGAACGTTACTTAGAAAGAAAACAAAGAGCCAGAGAAGAACAATATTCAGAACAAATTGATCATTTAAGGCAACAAGCCTCTGAAGTTGAAAAAGCAGCACACCAGCGACAAACTAAATATAAAAATATCGAAACAGGGTTACTAAAAAAAGAAAGTGATTTAAGAGACAGAATAAGGGAATTGCAAGAAGAGCATCAAAAACAAGTCCAAGAAAAAATTGAAATAAAAGTCCCTGAATTCGTTAAATCAGCTGTCGGTGTTCTTGAACAAAAAGAACAAGACTTTTCCAGAAAAGCGGAAGAGTGGAATAGAAACGGTAGTATCTCTTTAGGCTTAGCAATCCTTTCAGCTATAGGAGCTTTAGTTTATGGTGGTTTTGAATTTAATTCTGCAGCGAAAGGAAATATTGATTGGTTCTTTTTCTCATTTCTACTTCTTAAAGGCCTAATTGTCGTGTCTTTATTTGGAGCTTTTGCAAAGCATGCATACAATATTGGCAATGCATACATGCATGAATCGCTGAAAAGAAGTGACAGAATGCATGCTATTAACTTTGGTAAACTGTACCTAGAAGTTTATGGAAATGATGTCAGTCAGAATGATATGAAATCTATATTTGAAAATTGGAATATGGATAGCGATAGCGCCTTTACTAAGATACAGCCTAGCAATTTTGAGCCTAAAGTTGTTGATCAGGTTACGCAAATGATTAACGCTGTATCTAAAGCTACACAAGTTGGAGAACGTGAAGCTGACAAGCCAATTAAGAAGGATTAAAAACAGTTAGCTGCTTTCGTTTTCCAACATTTTAGTGCCTATTGTTATGGCGTTATACGCTAGTCGAAAATTCAATTCTATTTATTGTTTTCGGCTGGCATTTCGCAAAGGCTATTGTACTAGTTATCATTCCTTTTTTTGATAAGTTGACTGCAAATTACACTTAAATTTTCTGCAGTCGCCCTCCCTCCTTAGACAACTCTGCTTACTCTAAAAGCACCTGATACTGATAATCAAAATAACTATCTTTAGACACTTCATCTATCTCAACAAAATAAGCGAATGTGCCTTTCATTTCTAATGCATGTTCACCAAATAAAATAGCATGATCAATTTGTACAAAGTTAAAAATTAAGAGCAATTCACTAATCGACGCGCTAAACATGGGCGAAAATGGCGCATTGTTAGTAATAGTGATGGTTTCAATAAACGCATCTTGTTTGTTGTACGACAATAGACCATCTAACTTACCTTTAGTGTCATCGCCAAATTGGCTTAAGGTAACTTGAAAGCTCATTTGAATATGAGTGCTGCTTTCTGATTGATAGGTAAGCGTTTCTTGGTTAATCAGCTCTCTTAACTTAATAGAATAACTGTTATTACCTGCAGTTTGTTTTTGCTTTTTCTTCTTTTTACTAGCTTGTTTGCGCTTAGCCTTTAAGAATTTCTCTTGCTGTTTTGCTGTCGCTTTTACGCCATTAGCGCTGATCAGCAACCATCGTTTATTGATATCAGCATTGGGTGTAAATTGCTCAACACTTTCGGTAATATCACCTTCTTCATTTTCAAAACGATTTACGGTAAAACCCCACTGCTTTCTGTTAGTTTGTTCAAACTTAACAATTGCCTGATGAATTTTTTGATTAAGAACTTTTTGCTTAAGCGCATTATCGTCATTAGTATCGACATTTTCAGCACAAACACTTTTTGCCAAGAAAACACAAAATAAAGATAATCTAACCAAGCCTACATGAAATGCCATTACGTACTTCCAAACCACAATATGTGGCTAAAGCTTAGCGATTAGCATGTGAAATGTTTGTGAAGTGTTTTATTTATTGGGCTTTATTAAAGCTACTAGCACTTAGTTTTTAACAAGCCCAATTAATTCAAACGTTAGCAGATACTTAGTGAACAACTATTCTCGGATCATAAGGGTTGTTAGCGCAGCCTTCGACATTAACTTCGTAATAAAAGTCACCGTCATTTTTAATTTTACAACGGATTTCACCGGCATTTTCTGATTTATAGTTACAGCGTTTGAATGGTGTTCCGTTAGGGAAGTTAATATCAAACTTGTCTTCTGTACTTGCGGTCCAAACGATGTACTTTTCCTTTTTGCTACAGATACATTCCGGGTCATTCTTACAGGGATTTGGTGACTCAAGCTTACAGTCTTGCTTATGGTTTGCTGGCTCTACAGATATAGCGCAGTGAGTTACGGGGTCAATTTTAATCACTAAAGCTTTATCTCGTCCTGAGTTATGGTCTCCCATTGAAAAGCTTGAAAATAGGGAAATAAAAACGACAAAGCTGATTTTTAAAAACGAATAATAGTTAACACGTTGAATGGTCATAAAGCACCTTTTGGTTTTAGGTTTAACGACTTGATAACTGCATTAACCACTCTTTATAGTCGTTAAATTGTGGATCTGCCAATAAAAGCTCGTAAGGATACCCCAAGGTAATCGACTTTTTCACTAGTGTTTCCATGGTAGTTTTATCGCGACAGTTGATAGACACTATTGCTAGATCATAAAAAACATAAGGGTCTTGGGCATTTTCATTTAACACGTTTTGTTGATTTTTTATTGCCGTTTCGCAATCACTTAGCTCTGAATAGTAGCGAGATATTTGTGCTTGCAAGCTCAGGTCTTTACTATTTATTTGCGCATTGTTTTCTGCCAAGGCCAATGCTTTACGGTATGCACTACTCGCTTGTGCTTGATTATTTTTTGTATATTTAAGTGCATCGCCCAAATTGCCCCAAACTGTGGTTTCCAAGGGAGACAGTTCAACACTTTGGCGATACATTTCCGCGGCATTATCATAATTGTTCATAAAAAATAGTACTGTGCCCAAGTTGGCATAAGTGTCGGAAGTTGGCTCTATAGCTAAAGACTTCGACCATGCAATGTTCGCTTTTTCAAAATCTAAGGTCATGTAATACATACCACCCAAAGCGTTATATGCTGTCGCAATATTTTTATTTAATAAAATCACCTTATTAAACTGGGTTATCGCATCTTGATAACGGCCAGAGTAAAACAAAAATAGCCCATATTCGTAATAGTTATGCCAATTACCCAGTTCAACACTTATCGCTTGTAGGTAGAGCTCTTCTGCCTGTGTAACTTTTTCTAATTTTGTATATAAACTCGCTAACGAGGTTAGCATTTCGGTTGAGTTAGGTTTAAGCGCTTTGGCGTCATTAAGGAATTGCTCGGCTTTTTCATACTGGCCATTTATGCGGTATAAAGTACCTAAGGCTAAATTTGATTCAAAAGACACTTGTTCATTAAGGGCAATAAGCTGGCACGCATTCAAGCCTTTTTGGTATTCACTGGTATCTTCACTAAGTAAGTATTTTGCTAAGTAGGTTTGGCATAACGCTGATGACGCGAGAATGAATTCAGGGTCTAAACTAATGGCTTGTATAAATAATTTTTCAGCTTCATTTAAGGCATCAATATTTTTCTTTTCTCGATACTTTTCTTTACCTTGTAGGTAGGCATCATAAGCAGAAAAGTTTTTCGTCGGCATGTAATCTACATCGTCAATAGAGTCGTCACTTGGTACTAATAAATGCAGTGCATTTACCACTTTTCGAGACAGTTCGTTGTAAAGCGTTAGAAGTTCATTACTAGAACCACTTGATTCATCTGCCCATACTTGAAAGCCAGTGGTGATATCTGTCATTGCGGTACTAATAACTACCTGTTGCAACTGTAGTTTTACTTTGCCTTCAACAATATAACGAACACCTAAACGACTTTTTATTTTATCAATACTGGCATCGTTTTCTAACGCGGAAATGGCTCTTAATGACGAAACTTTAAATTCAGGCTTTAAGCTTAAAAAGGTAATTAGTTCTTCCTGTAAACCTGAAACAATGTAATACGGAGTATCGTTATTAATTGGAGCCGTAAAGGGTAAAATGGCAACCGCATTGTCGGTAATATCAACCGATGAAATAGTACTACTTTGCTCTACTGTTAAGCCCATTTGGGCGCTTTCTTTGTCGATATTAGTGATTAAGTGTGTAGACAGGTAAAAAATAACCAGCAGTATTATTGTGACAAATATTCCGTCAACGGCTAATTGTTGATAGAAATATTTACTTTGAATAGAGTTTTCTACAGCAAAGTTTTTTCGCAATTTAATTTCTTTAACCCATTGAAAACCTATAACAATAGGAAAACCAACCACCAAACATAATGCAGTTACTTTACCACCCCAAGGCGGTATATCGAATATAGGTAAGATTGTTGAAAATACCTGTAGCAACAACCATGAAACCACTAAATAGGCGGCGCTCGCATTGAACAATCGACTACTTTTGAGAACCGAAAGAGATAATTTAAATTTGCTGCCGGGCTGCATGTGTTCTTCTTGATGCCCTGAAAATGCCCAAATACTAGCAGTAGCTTTTGATAGCGTTGGCGTTAACATGCGATAACCTTTACGAGGAATAGTTTGAATAAAGGTTGGGCATTCTTTGTGGTCATTCAGCGCATGACGTATTTCACTGATAACATGAGTAACATTCGCTTTAGAGGCTTTTGTATCGCCCCAGGCAAATTGTAGAATGTGTTCGCGGGAAACTACTTTTCCTTTTGTTGATGATAAAAAAAGTAGCACCTCCATTGCTTTAGGCGCTAAATGATATCGTTGTCCATCTCGATTAATTATGCCTAAATCAGGTTCAACAAAAACATTTCCAAGATGAAAGCCTTGATGCAAATCGACATCTACACAAAGATTTTCTTCCTCAGATAAACCTGATTCAGGTGCTTCAAAGTCTGACACCGAATGTTAGCCCTTTACAGTGAAAAAAATAAAAAATGACAGCTCCGTTTTAGTGCTCCATTTGTTTTTAATTATTTCATCCATAAAGTAATCAGTATTGTATACAAGCCTAAAAATAGCCAATATCTAGCGCCTTGTAGTCACTAATTTTCAAGCTCTCCTTTTGATATTTTTTATTATCAAGTTAATTGATTTGTTTAAAGTAACTGAGCTATTTCTATATTTTCATGCATATTCCTAGTAAAATTCCGGCATTAATAGTCCGACATTAACAACTTATCCTATGCATACTCTTTCTCAGTTAAAATCTGGTGATTTAATTGGCACCCAACGCTTATCATTACCTGAAAACTTAACGTCATTTCCGTTAGAAATACTAACATTGGCCGACAGTTTAGAAATTCTCGATTTATCTAATAACCAGTTAACTTCATTGCCAAAAGAGTTAGCAAAATTAACAAAACTTAAAATACTTTTTGCTTCAAATAACCTTTTTGAAACATTACCGGAAGTATTGGGTGAATGTGAAAATTTAGAAATGGTTGGCTTTAAGTCGAATAAAATTAACCAAGTACCTGAAAACGCATTGCCTGCAAGATTACGTTGGTTGATTTTAACCGACAACCAGATAGAAATTTTGCCTGACACCTTGGGTGAACGTCCTCGATTGCAAAAGTTAGCACTTGCCGGAAATAATTTAACTGAACTGCCGTTAACGATGTCGAAGTTAACTAACCTAGAATTGGTGCGAATATCAGCTAATAAACTAAGTAAATGCCCAGTACAATTACTGAGTTTACCTAAGCTGGCATGGTTTGCTTTTTCTGGTAACCCTTTTAGCCAGTCAACCGTAAATATTGATTCGGTTCCTTCATTACCAGCGTCAAGCTACACTTTGCATAATGTACTTGGCCAAGGTGCTTCTGGTGTTATTTCGCGAGCCACTTGGACTAATGAGCAAACGGTTTTTCCTGAAGAAATTGCCGTGAAAGTTTTTAAAGGTGCAGTGACCAGTGACGGGTATCCTGAAGATGAACTACAAGCTTGTTTAAAAACGGGTAATCATAAAAATCTTGTTCGCTCTTTGGCACAAGTAAATGAAAATGGTTATTTAGCCTTAATCATGAATTTGATACCTGAAAACTTTATCAATTTAGGGCAGCCACCATCTTTTAAAACTTGTACAAGAGATACCTTCCCTGCAGAATTTACTTTACGTATTGAGCAAATAGCGAAGATTGTGACGCAAATGGAAGATGTTTTTCAGCACTTACATTCAAACCAAGTATGTCATGGTGACTTATACGCTCATAACACTTTGTTTGATGAAAACGCTGGCATTATTGTTGGCGACTTTGGCGCAGCAACTATGTATCACATGCTAAGTAATGAGCAACAGCAGCAGGTTAGGGACATTGAATATAGAGCCTTCAAGCATTTTATTGATGATTTATTAACGGTATGTTGTGAACAAGATAAAAACAGCACTCAGTTTAAAGTGCTAGCGGAAAAAGTTGCAGGTACAAAGTAAAACGCTCTATTTTACAACTCGTTGCTGAACACCGCGCGTTAGCAACGGTTATCGAGACTAAGAGTGAATGGCAAAATTGTTATTCACTCTGATAAAAATTTACGCAACACAGCTAAATTGCCATTTTATAACAGTCAAATTCATGATTATTTAATGAGATAATTGCTGTGCTTGTTATAATACGCTTATAGCCCATCATGATAATAACTATGAATTACACTTCTGTTGACGAATTAAAAAACGCTTGGATCTTCAAACATAAAAGCTTACCTATTAGCGATAGTGATAAAGCCAAAATAAAGCCTATGGTGGCAAGCCGAGCAAAAATGCTTTGGGATGGCAATATAAGCAAGCAGGTTGGTCATCCAGACTTCTTTAAAAAAGGCGATTGGCCTGAAAATAGCAGTTCATGGACTGACAATGGAAAGTGGGAAACTATTTGGGATAGCGAAACTGAAGCTTTACCTGAGCTAATTCTAGAGCACCTAAAATGGGACAATAACACGGTAATTTATTACTGTACTGCGCGTGATAATGTTATTGAAACCACTTGGGCTGTATTTAAGCGCTGTTGGAAAAACTTTTTATTTATGGATGACGGCGCTATTTTAATTGCTAAAAAGCGCAAAGAAGCGACACAATTTCTTTCGACTGGTTATTTTAAAGTTGGCCACAAAGCACAATAAATAATATTTTATTGCAATAAATTGGGGTGTTTTTCTTCCTCAATTTATTGCTATAACTTAGCTTGCTTTACCACTATAAAAGTTCACCATTAAAAAGCTTACCAATATAAAAATTCACGATTAAAAAACTACTGATAACTTCGCACCAGTATATGCCTGACTATCTGCTTTCCAGTATTCGCCATCGACTTGTCTTAATCGAGCAAACGCTTCAATTTGTAAATGATCAAACTTAAAACCGGCACCGACACCGACATAACCATCAATATCATTTGAGTCATCGTAGCGTTTTCTGTTAGCGCTAATAAAGTCATTGTCTTCATCTCCATAATAAACGTGATAGTGGTCATCCTCATCTCTATCTTGAAAAGCTAATTCACCTAAATCAAAACCAACTTCTGCATAAGCAAAAACATCAGAAAAGTAACCTAGTTTTAGCCCTGCTTCCCAAGCGATATAATCATGTTGGATATTATCTCGGTCAGTCACTTCGGCTTTGCCAATTGATGTCAGCACTGACATACCAAAGTTTGAATCGTGATTAGTTAGCCACATTTCAGCACCAACACCGGAAATATAGTCACTGTCGTTAACTTCATTTTTAACGAAAAATCCAAATCGAGGGCTTTGGTAGGCATTAGCGCTAAATGCAGCTAAAAATAGCATTATCAGCAGTGGCGTGAGTATGAATCTGATAACAGGCACTATCATTGTGCTGTTGGTATTTTTTAGAATTAACATCGGCATCCTTGAACTTAATTAACTTTTATCTCAATAAGATAAGAATAAGCGAAAACGAGTGTTCAATTCAGTAACGAAACTGTTAGTTAACAAGGGCGTAATGTTAGAAAGTGTAAGAAGCGTATTTGATATGTTTGGAGCTGAGGTAAATAAAAAGGTAGCGAACGCTACCTTTTATCATGTTTTTTGTTGGCGTAAATTAGCCTTCTTCACTCGACAATAGCACCGCAAACCAGCGCCCTTCTGAAGAGTTTTCTAAGGCAATTTTAATGATCATGGTCAGCGGTACCGATAGCAACATTCCGACAGTGCCTAGTAACCATCCCCAAAAGATTAATGAAATAAATACCACTAACGTTGAAAGCCCTAAACCGCGCCCTAAATACCGTGGTTCAACAACATTACCCATTACAGTATTGATAGTTAAATATCCTAAACCAATAAAGCCTGCAGCTGCGGGCCCAAGTTGTAATACCGCTAACGACATTGCTGGCACAGCCGCAATAATTGAACCGATATTAGGAATGTAGTTAAGTAAAAAGGCTAACACACCCCACAACAAGAAAAAGTCTAAACCAAAGGCCCACAACATTAATGAAACACAAACACCGGTGGCAATACTGACTAAGGTTTTAATCGCTAAATAGTTATTTACTGACTCTAAAAATTGATCAATCTGTTTCATACGAGCAGTAGGATCATCAAGTGCTAAATGCAGTTTATGCGGTACTGATGAGGCTTCAAATAGCATGAAAATTACCGTGATAATAATCAAGAATAAGTTCGCCATAACGCCACCTAAACCACTAAGCATATCAGTAGCTAGTCCCATCGCGGCAGCAGGGTCAAAATATTCAATCAATAATTCTGATGAAATTTTAATGTTATAAGTATCAAGTTGTTGAGTTAACCAAACAAACTGTTCTTGTAATTGTGCACGATATACTGGTAATTGCTGAGACAGTTCATTTAATGAATTACCGATCAAGCCTGCCAGTGATAATGCAATAGAAACAAAAATACCAATAATGAAGATGACAGCAATTGGTTTAGGTATTTTGTATCGTGCCGCTTTAACCACCAACGGATTACAGATAATGGCGATAAATGCCGACAATAAAAATGGTACTAATAATGTTGCTGCGGTTTTTACACCAGCTAAAACAACAAATAATGCCGCGGTGACTAATAAAAACTTCACCGCACCGTCAGACTTCCCTTGTAAACCCATTTTCTAAACCCTGAGTATTATTAAATTAAATATAAGTGATTAAAACTATAAGCGATTTCATAGCTGAGTAGCTAGTATTAAACGCTTATAGTCTTGATTGAAATGAAATTACATGGTTCTTCGGATCAAGGTTACACTTGATAAGTTAAGTAATCGCCAACAACTTAACATACCAATTAAGCCAACAAATAATGCGCCTGCGCCGATACCGACTAACCAATATTGAAAGTGAAAACTGCCAGCCATTTCGAATACTTGGCTTTGTAAAATGTAAACCGCAATCTCCATACCGATACTAGCCATTAAGCCTGCTATGGCACCTAGCGCAACAAATTCATATAACACGCTGTTACGTAGCAATTTCCCACGAGCGCCCAAGGTTCTTAAAATAGCGAGTTCACGTTCTCGTTCTTCCATACTGGCTTGCACTTGAGCAATCAGCACTAAGCTGCCTGCAAGCACCACTAAAATAAGAATAAGCTGAATTGCCACTGACACTTGCTCAATAATATTATTAAGCTGCGCCATAATGGCGGCAAAGTCCATTAAGGTTACCGTTGGGTAATTAGCCATGAATCGATAAACCATATCGCGATCTTGATCAGAAACCGACCATGCTGAAATAGCGGTTGTTGGATACTGTTCAAGCACGCTGCGGTTAAACACCATAATGAAGTTAAGCTGTCGGCTTTGCCAGTTCACTTTTCGAATGCTTGTCACCGGCACAGTAAATTCATCAGAGCCAAGTGTGAATGTTAAGCTATCGCCAAGTGCTATTTCTAAACGCTCTGCCATTGAACTTTCGATAGAAACTTGTGGCTTGGTATCATCAAGCTGCCACCACTGGCCTTCTATCACTTCATTGCCAGGTGAAAGTTCATCACGCCAAGTTAACCCTAGCTCTCGCCCTGCACCACGTCTTCCTGCTGATTGCTCAGTTTTTTCTTCTGTGCTTTTTTCAGTACTTTTTTCAGTGCTGGCAGATTCTGCGTTCTGTTCTTGCTCTTGCTCTTGTTCTTGCTCCGAGTCATCTTCTTCTCGAATAGTCTTTTCGCCGTTAATTGCCGCTAAACGGCCACGGTACACCTTGTAAAATCCTTGGTTAGCAACATTATTTTCATCAACAAATTGCTGCAATGGCTGAATTTCATGCTCGCTAATATTGATTAAATAATGGTTCGGCGTGTCTTCAGGAAACTGTTGTTCCCACTCTGATAAAATCGAACTTTTCATCACGGTAATTAGCAACAATAACTTAATCGCGATAGTGAAACTAACCAGCTGCACACTGTTTTCACTGGCACGACGTTTTAAATTTGCTAATGCCAAATGCCATGACTTACCCGCTTTAGTGCCAACGCTGCGACCTGCACTCATTAAGCCACGACCGAATAGCAACAGAATAAAAGAAACGACTATGCCACCAAATAACAAAGCAGCACTCATTATCGCATCTTGGCTGAATAGGAATAGTAAAATGAACAGTGCTAATAATGGTGGTACTTGATGCCAACCAAAACGCGCGACTTTTTGCTGGCTAAAGCCACGAATAACGCTTAGTGGTGAACTATTAACTAAAACACTAATGGGGTGAATGGCAAAAGCGACTGCACACAATAAGCCAGTAAAAACTGCCGTTAAAAATGGCGTAAAGGTTAACGGTGCATCCGCTAGTGATAAGTAACTTGCAATGGCATTAACACCCAATAACATCAAGCCATAACCAACCGCTAAGCCGGTAGCAATACTTAAACAGCTCAATAACGTCCAATGTAAGCAATATAACTTTTTCACATGAGAAATTGATGCCCCCATCGCTTTGAAAATAGATACCGTTGATTGATGACGTTGGCCATAACGACGACTTGCCACCGCGACCGCAACCGCAGCTAAAACAATGCCCAACATACTCGCTAAAGAAAGAAACTTTTCTGCTGTGTCTAAAATTCTTGATAAGCGATTTTGCGCTGCTTTAGCATCGTACCAGCGTTGAGCTTCGTTAATTTGTGGCTTAACCCAGTCTTCAAACGCTTCAATATCATCAGTTTCACCAGCAAAGAGATACTTGTAGGTCATGCGACTACCAGGCTGTATTAACTCTGTTTTTGGCATATCTGCAATATTTAAGATCACCGTTGGACCAGCAATAAAAGCGCGATAAGAGCGATCAGGAATATCAGTAACAATGCCCGCGATGGTTAACGGCGCAACACCAATTTCAATAATGTCGCCGATATTGACATCTAATCGACTTAACACGCTAGGTTCGACCCAAACCGTGCCTACTTTAGGCGCATTCACTACAACGCTATTTTCTTGCGTTAATGCAGTTTTAATGCGTAGTTCACCACGTAAAGGATAAGTCTCAGAAACCGCATCAATTTCGCTGAGCAACATATTGTCACCAGCAAATGCCATCGATTCTGTTTCAATTTTACGGGCGTGGTTTAGCGACATTGCCTGACTTTTATCAATAAAGCTTTTATCAACTTCAGTGGATAACCGTAAAACTCTATCAGCACCTATGGTATTGGTACTATTGGCAACAATGGCGTGTTTAATTTGCCCTGAAAAGCCCGTTAATGAAAATACCGTTGCAACCGCTAAAACGATGGCAAGAAATATAATGGTTAGCTCACCACGACGAAGCTCATGATGTAATAAACGTAATGACTGAGCTAACCACATTGATGATTTTTTTTGATTAACAGCAATCATGGTTAACCTACTTGTGACGTAGAGGTTTCGGGAGTCACATCGTTAGCAGATGTACTTTCTACGTCAACACTTTCGGCTACAACCGCACTAGCCTTTTCATTTAATATGCCGCTATCCATTTCAACTTGACGCTGACAACGCGCAGCTAACTTAGGATCATGCGTCACCAACACTAAAGTAGTGCCTTCTTTGGCATTCAAATCAAATATTAAATCAGTAATATGCTGTCCGGTCTTACTATCAAGATTACCGGTTGGTTCATCTGCAAATAAAATATCCGGTTTAGAAATAAAAGCGCGAGCAATGGCAACACGTTGCTGCTCACCTCCAGAAAGTTGTGATGGATAATGATCAAGTCTATCGGCTAAACCAACTTGCTCAAGTAGTGCTTCACCTCTTGCTTGTGCATCGGGTAGGTTTGCTAATTCCGCGGGTAACATTACGTTTTCAAGCGCGGTTAAACTATTAATCAAAAGAAATTGCTGGAAAATAAAACCCACATGTTGCGCTCGAACTTGGCTGCGTTGCTCTTCATTAAACTGGTGTAATGGTTGGTTTTTAAGATACACTTCGCCAGAGCTTGGCAGATCTAATCCTGCTAAAATTGATAATAACGTTGTTTTACCAGAACCAGAAGATCCAACAATTGCAATTGACTCGCCTGCAGCAACCGTTAAATTAAGTGGTTGAAGTAAGGTTAAAGTTTTATCTTCAACTTGAACTGATTTAGTTAAGCTACTAACGCTTAAAATACTCTCGGAATTTACATGCATGAAAAATTATCCACTTTTTATATTATTTATTAGCTTATTACTTATCTCGACAACTAACGCAGCTGTGCAGGATAAACAGACCAATACGGCTGATAACGACATAGGTATCAACCCAACGACCAATATTTTATTATTAGGTGATAGTATCAGCGCAAGTTATGGGATGAAACCCACTCAAGGTTGGGTTCATTTATTAAACCGAACACTTGCACAACAAAAACAACCTTACACAATTATAAATGCCAGTGTTAGTGGTGAAACGACGAGTGGTGGTTTATCTCGGTTAGCAGGCATTTTAGCCAATGAAAAAGTTGACCATTTGCTAATTGAATTAGGCGGAAATGACGGTTTACGCGGTTATTCACCTAAGTTAATTAAAAATAATTTGTTACAAATGATCAAGCTAGCACAAGATAAAAACATAAAAGTTTCAATGATTAAGATAAAAATTACGCCAAACTACGGCCCTCGTTACAATAAAATGTTTGAGCAAGTTTTCGAAGACGTTGCCAAAGCAAGCAACATCACGCTATTACCATTTTTTATGGAAGCAGTCGCAACCAATAAAGCCTTAATGCAAGCCGACGGTATTCACCCAAATGCACAAGCACAGCCAATAATTGCTGACTATGTTGAGCAGCAACTTAACGAACTAATGGAGCCTTAATTTCAAATGGAATTTATCTGGATTGGTTTTGCCTTTGCTTGTGGTTTATTAACTAAGCTCATTTCATTGCCGCCATCAATTGGCTACTTAGCCGCAGGCTTTATCCTACATTTTTTAGGTTATCAAGCTGATAGCATGGTCACCGAACTTGCTGATATTGGCATCACGCTGATGCTATTTACCATTGGCCTGAAGTTAAATATAAAAGATTTAATAAAACCTGAAGTTTGGTTAGGTAGTTTAAGCCATACCGTACTTTGGTTATTAGTCGGCTTAGTGATATTAAAAGCTATCGCGCTGGTTATCATTCCTTTTGTTAGCGGCTTAAGTTTAGCTACATCGGCACTTATTGTATTCGCATTAAGTTTTAGTAGTACGGTTTGTGTGGTTAAACTGATGGAAGATCATGGTGAAATGCGCACACGCCATGGCAAGCTAGCCATCGGTATTTTAGTGATGCAAGATATTGTAGCGGTGATTTTTTTAGTGGTTGCCACCGGCAAAGTACCAAGTGCTTGGGCGGCACTATTGCTGATTTTCATTCCATTAAAACCTTATATCAACAAAGCAATTGATAAAGTTGGTCATGGTGAGCTTCTACCCTTAATGGGTTTTTTCTTGGCTTTTGGTGCCTATGAACTATTTGAATTGGTAAAAGTAAAAGGTGATTTAGGTGCATTGCTTGTTGGTATGTATTTAGCTTCGCATAGTAAAGCTAGTGAAATAACAAAGTCGTTACTCAGTTTCAAAGATTTATTCTTGATAGGTTTTTTCCTTTCAATCGGTTTTACCGCCCTGCCAACACTTGAGATGTTAGCCATAGCCTCGGTATTAACCTTATTGCTACCGATTAAATTTTTGCTATTTTTCTTTATTTTAGTAAAACTCAACTTACGCGGCAGAACAGCATTTTTATCTGCTTTGGCATTAAGTAACTTCAGCGAGTTTGGATTGATCATTGCTGCACTTAGCAGTAAATCTGGCTGGTTATCGCCTGAGTGGTTAGTGATTCTATCATTAGCGGTTTCATTGTCTTTTATCATGACCAATGTCTTGTATAACTTTGCCCATAGTTACTTTGCCAATAACAAAGAAAAATTTAAACGTTTTGAAAGTAAAAAGCGTTTAAGTGAAGACAACTTTGACCAACCTTGTGAGGCTCCTATTGCCATTATTGGTATGGGACGCGTTGGTATGGGGGCTTATAAAGCCCTGAATGCGCAAAGTGAAAACCAAGCCTGGGGCTTAGATACCGATAAAAACAAGGTAAAATGGTTAAATGAAAATAAAGTTCAAGCCTACTTAGGTGACGCTGAAGATGCTGATTTTTGGGAAACTATCGATCATAGTAAGATTGAATTGATTCTTTTGGCACTGCCCTCGGTGCAAGATATCATGAATATCACCTCACAAATAAAGCGTACGCATTATCAAGGTAAAATAGCCGCAATTGCCCGTTACGACGATGAACGCATCGCGTTAGAAAGCTTTGGTGTTGATAAGGTATTTAACTTCTACAATGAAGCCGGTGTCGGTTTTGCTGAAGAAAGTATCAGTTTAATTAATACCAGTCGCGTTTAACCCTTCAATCATACTATGTCGGTTTACTAAAGCGATAGTGAACCGACAAGAATCTCATGCAAGTATTTCAAGTACACTACTCAAATAGCATCGCACTCCTACCCTATTGTTTTTAAAACAGCCTTCCCTTCTATTGGCGTAAGTCTTTTAGACCCCGCTTTACTGCATTCCAAGTAACTAATTGTGACGGTGATTTATCGTCAATGGAATTGCGCTATCAGTACCTATTTTGGCTTAAAGCAGTATCGAAGTAGAGAATTTTCATGAAAGCGGTCAATTATGAAGTGCAAGCGACTCAAAACGCGGCCTTACTAACGATAACAGCTGAAAGATCAAAGGAGCTTAGCTAGGTGTTAAATGAGTAACCTTAATGGGATAAGTGCTCAACAGCGAGTAAACTTGTTTCACTAAATTTTAGGCATAAAAAAACCGACATAAGTCGGTTTCTTCATTTCACTTTTATGCACTGACTATTTACTAAAAGTAAAATAAAAAGTGGCATCCCTAAGGGGATTCGAACCCCTGTTACCGCCGTGAAAGGGCGGTGTCCTAGGCCTCTAGACGATAGGGACACTAAAACAAAATGATGATAGTTAAACTAACTACCTCATGTTTTGTATCTGATTGTTAAATACTATAAAAGTAATTATCAATCTAAGTTAATGGTGGCATCCCTAAGGGGATTCGAACCCCTGTTACCGCCGTGAAAGGGCGGTGTCCTAGGCCTCTAGACGATAGGGACACATCAATACCAAATGAAATACTTAATTATAACGTTGCCGTAAAAAGCTCTAGCCTAGTGAACTTATGGCAATTTTATATATTTCATAGCATGTGTCAAAAAACACTTACCATTAACTTATCTAACTTTAAAATGAGTGGCATCCCTAAGGGGATTCGAACCCCTGTTACCGCCGTGAAAGGGCGGTGTCCTAGGCCTCTAGACGATAGGGACACATATAAACTCGAAACACTTAGTATAATAAAACCGTATAAAGCTCTAGCCTAGTGAACTTATGATTTACATATATATTTCTTGTTTGTGTCTAAAACACGAACTCATTTTCTTTTTTACTTCCGTAGAAGTCTTCCGAAGAAGTGGCATCCCTAAGGGGATTCGAACCCCTGTTACCGCCGTGAAAGGGCGGTGTCCTAGGCCTCTAGACGATAGGGACACTAAAACGATAAAACAAAACCTTACGACTTGTTTATGTAATCCGACAACCTATAAGGTGCATCCAACTACGTTTATCTTTTTAACTATCTTAGCGTTATTACTAACACTACTAAATAATATTGGTGGAGCTATGCGGGATCGAACCGCAGACCTCTTCGCTGCCAGCGAAGCGCTCTCCCAGCTGAGCTATAGCCCCACATAGAACACATCGAAATAAAACAAGTGGCCTAATACCTATTCTATTTCTCTTCCAGGAAAGTAACTGAGTTACTCCTTGAAAGCGAGGCGCATTCTAAGCAGCGACCATGATACTGTCAACACTTATTTAAAAAAATAATGCATTTTTTTAAAAGAATCTATCTAAGTGATTACTTATAGAACAAGTTGACTAAATTTTGTCTTATCAACTGTTTATATTAGCTGTTTTTAGATAAATCCCCAGTGATTAAATAAAAACGCTATCGATAATTTGTAATCTAAATCAAATAATACACGCTAAACTAGCTATTTACCTTACCTACTCTCACAGAAACTGTGGCTTGTAGCTTTATTTATCGTATACTTAGCGTTATGGTTAATGCTCAATTGAAAAAAATAATAGTAATATGCAGCTAAAAGAGCTCAATGTTGTCGCCATTGGCGGTGGACACGGCCTAGGTCGGGTACTATCTACCCTCTCCTTTTTAGGCAATCAACTTACAGGTATTGTCACTACTACTGATAATGGTGGTTCAACAGGTAGGTTAAGAAAGCGAAGCAGCTCCATTGCATGGGGCGATTTACGTAATTGCCTTACTCAATTAGTTGACGATAAGTCTGTCGGCAGTCAACTGTTCGATTTTCGCTTTGATGGTAAAGATGAACTGGGTGGTCATAACCTTGGCAATCTAATTCTTTACGGTTTAGGACAAATACATTCTCGCCCACTTGAATCTATAAAATTGGTTCGCCGTTTGTTAGGCGTTAAAACCCAAGTATTTCCAATGTCTGAAACGCCAACAGATCTGATGGCGTTTTATCCAGAAGGACGCTGTCGTGTTGGTGAGTTATCTGTTGATGAAATGCCGGTGATGCCAAAAAACTTAATGTTGGCACCATTAGTTAAAACCCTACCGAGCTGCGTTGATGCAATATTAAATGCCGATTTAGTTATTTTAGGCCCAGGAAGTTTCCTAACCAGTATTATACCACCACTACTTGTACGTGATATTAGTAATGCGTTAAAGCAAACCAGTGCTCATCGAGTTTTTATTGATAATATAGTTGCTGAAAATAGTCCTGCTTCAGATTTATCTCTAGATGAAAAACTAGCATGGATTGAAGAAAATATCGGCTGTTTACCGATTGATAGTGCGATATGCCATGATAAGACAGTGACATCAACGCGTATAAGCGTCTGTCATCACGAATTAAGTAGTGATACGGTTAGTCATTACCATAGTCGAGATAAGTTAATTTCTGCGCTCAACATTTGCATTTCAAAAGCAAAGAGTGAAACAGAAGTAAAGCAAGCTAGTGCGGTAAGTTAACAACTCATTTTTATAACTCATTTACTTATAAAAATGGGTCATAAAAAAGCCAACGATTTATCGTTGGCTTTTTTGTTTTTCGAGCAGAGTAACTAATAAAATATGCAGTTAATTAAAGCCACGGTTATCTAAATGGGAAATTAACACAATTCTATTGTTTTTTACTTCTGGCTTTCATCTTGACTAATGCGGCTAGCAACTGCGCCAACCTGATCTTTATACTTAGCATCATCACGTTTGTTATAAGGTCTTAAGGCACTTGATGACATAGTTTCAAAGTTCAGTGCCGCTATTTTCATTTTAGGACGCAATGCTAACGGTAATTTACCACTGTTATAAAATTCTAAAACTATTTGCCCTGACCAACCGGGATCAATTCTATGCGCAGTAACATGTACCATTAAGCCTAAACGCGCCAATGATGAACGACCATCTAACCAACCAACAATGTTATCTGGTAAAGTCACTGATTCATAAGTCACCGCTAATGCTAGCTCTCCTGGATGAAGGAAAAACGCTTCGCCATCAGGAATAAAAATTTCATCACTCATGACCGAATTCATTGCTTTTTGCATTTCATCTTTCGGACCACTTAAATCGATATATGGCGCGGTGTGATCTTGAAATACTCTAAATTCATTACCTAAACGAATATCAACACTAACGCCTGAAATCATACTGCTGTCAGGTGTTGGTGAGATTTTAATCTCGCCTTTGCTAATACTTTCTTCTATATCTTTGTCGCACAATCTCATGATTATTCTTCTTAGGCTGAGGTTTAACAAAACAGGCCAAACGCCTGCTTAAAATAGTAAATTTCTACGCTTTCATTGGGTATTTATAAATAAAAGACTTAACTTTCAACAATACTCGGCGTTGTTGGGCTGCGCATATCCAATTGATAATATAATTGTGCGGCAACATTTCGCGCTATTTTACGATAGAGCTGCGCCAATTCACCAGTGCTATTTTCATTTATTAAACAGCTACCATTGTCGGCATCTTCTCGAATACGAATATCTAACGGTAATTGCCCTAATAACTGTGTTTTAGCGCTGTTAGCAATACGTTCACCGCCACCTTCACCAAATAAATGTGAATGATGACCACAATTATCACACTGGTGATAACTCATGTTTTCAATAATGCCCAATACCGGCAGCTTCACTTGCTCAAACATCGCCATGCCCTTCACGGCATCAACTAAAGCAATATCTTGCGGTGTGGTAATAACCAAAGCACCTGCAACAGGTACTTGTTGTGCCAGCGTTAATTGAATGTCGCCTGTACCTGGTGGCATATCAACAATCAAATAGTCTAACTCAGGCCAGTCTGTTTCATTTAATAATTGAGAAAAGGCTCTGCTTGCCATGGGACCGCGCCAAACGGTAGCGTTGGCATCATCAACAAGAAAGCCTATAGACATTGCAGATAATCCATCAGTTTCCAGTGGCGTAATTAACTTACCGTCGATTGAGGTCGGTTTTTCACCTTTTAGCCCCAACATGGTTGGAATTGATGGGCCATAAATATCAGCATCTAAAATACCGACACTACAGCCTTCAGCAATTAAGCCATACGCTAAATTCACCGCCGTAGTCGATTTACCTACACCGCCCTTGCCTGATGAAACGGCAATGATGTTTTTAATACCTTTTATCGCATGTTGTCTAACAGGCTCTACTTGATAATTAACGTCAAAGTGAACGGAAATCTGCACTAACTCGGTTAGTTGCTCAGCAATATCATTTAATTCGCCATCACAGGGAAAAGGCAATAAAGCTTCAATAACTAAGTCTTTTTTAATCATCGCCATGCTAAGCGATTCACTAACACTGAGAAAACCTAATGGGAAAGTAACCGAGCGATATGCATCAAGAAAGTGGTTAATTGTTTGCTGAATTTCGCCTTCAAGCTCATGCTTGGCAGCTTTATTTTTGGAGAAAAGATTTGATAACATTTTTAAAACGCATTTTATCTAACCTTTATCACATAAAGGCGATAATTCTTAATGAAAAGTTACGACAAATTCTGTACCATTCGCTGCATAATTACCACCAATAATATGTAAACTTTATATGTCTTTATCAAAGTCATCTGTACCATCTGCAGATAAACGTAAAATTTTAGTTACTTGTGCCCTTCCTTATGCGAATGGTTCGATTCACCTTGGTCATTTATTAGAACATATTCAAACTGATATTTGGGTTCGTTTCCAACGTATGCGTGGTCATGAAACTTACTTTGTTTGTGCTGATGATGCTCATGGCACGCCGATCATGCTTAAAGCGCAAGAGCTTGGCATAACACCAGAAGAAATGATCACAGGTGTGCGTGAAGAACGTATTAAAGAATTTGATGACTTTCACATTAGCTTTGATAACTACCACACAACGCATAGCGATGAGAACAAAGAGTACTCTGAAAAGATTTACAATGCTTTGCATGCCAAAGGCCATATTAAAACCCGCACTATTTCACAACTATATGACCCAGAAAAAGGCATGTTCTTAGCTGACCGCTTTGTAAAAGGTACTTGTCCGAAGTGTAAAAGTGAAGATGAGAATGGCGATAGCTGTGACAACTGTGGTGCAACTTATTCACCAACAGAAGTGCTTAACCCACGCTCAGCAATTTCAGGTGCTACACCAGTATTAAAAGATTCTGAACACTACTTCTTTGACTTACCTGCTTTTGAAAACATGTTAGCCGACTGGATACGCAGTGGCACTTTGCAAGAAGAAGTAGCGAATAAACTTAGCGAATGGTTCGAGCAAGGTTTAAAGCAATGGGATATTAGCCGCGACGCTCCTTACTTTGGCTTTGAAATACCGAATGCGCCAGGTAAATTTTTCTATGTATGGTTAGATGCGCCTATTGGTTATATGGGCAGCTTTAAAAACCTATGTGATAGAGATTCAAGTATCGATTTTGACAGCTTTTGGAATAAAGATTCAGACGCTGAGCTATATCACTTTATTGGTAAAGACATTATTAACTTTCACAGCCTGTTTTGGCCTGCGATGTTAGAAGGTGCTGATTACCGTAAACCTACCGCGGTTTTCGCTCATGGTTTTGTTACCGTGAACGGCGAAAAAATGTCTAAATCTAAAGGCACGTTTGTGAAAGCAAGCACCTATTTAGCGCATTTAAATCCAGAATATTTACGTTATTATTACGCGACTAAATTAACTCACAAAATTGATGACTTAGATTTAAACCTTGAAGACTTCGTTCAACGTGTTAACTCTGACTTAGTCGGTAAAGTGGTTAATATCGCTTCTCGTTGCGCAAGTTTTATCACTAAACGCTTTGACGGCATGTTATCAACTAACGTTGATAACCAAGAATTAGCAGATGAAGTAATGGCTGCAGGTGATAGTATTGCAGCCCATTATGAAGCACGTGATTTCGGCCGCGGTATGCGCGAAATAATGGCGCTTGCTGATAAAGTAAATGAATACATCGCGATTAAAGAACCATGGCAGCTTGTTAAAGACGAAACCAAACAACAAGAAGTACAAGATATCTGTTCATTAGGTATCAACATGTTCCGCACGCTGATGATTTATTTAAAACCTGTACTACCGGTACTTGCCGATAGCACAGCAGCTTTCTTAAATGACGAGTTAATTTGGGAAGGACACAAAACCTTATTAACTGATCATAAAATCAATAAATTTAAAGCGATGCTTCAACGTGTTGATATGGATAAAGTTAATGCCATGACTGATGCTTCAAAAGAGAGTTTAGGTGGCGCACCAGCAGAAGAAGAAAAGAAACCAGCCAAGAAAAAGAAGGCTGCTAAGGTAGTTGATAATTCAGCTGCGCTTGCTGACCCTTTAGCTGCAGACCCAATTTCTGAAGAAATTCAATTTGATGATTTCGCTAAAATTGATTTACGCATCGTTAAAATCATTAATGCTGAACATGTTGAAAAGGCTGATAAATTAATTCAACTAACCTTAGCTCTTAATGAAGAAGGCACAGAAACTCGTCAAGTTTTCGCCGGTATTAAGTCAGCTTATAACCCAGAAGATTTAATCGGTAAGCACACAGTCATGGTCGCTAACTTAGCGCCACGTAAAATGCGTTTTGGCATGTCTGAAGGGATGGTATTAGCCGCAGGCCCTGGCGATAAAGACTTATGGATATTAAATCCAGATGACGGCGCTAAAGCAGGTATGCGTGTTAAGTAAAAGCTAAAGCGTTACACCTAAACAGCGAAAGAAAACTATTAAGGCAAACCTTTTACGTAGATTAAACGTAATAACGGTTTGCCTTTTTAATATGAGAAATCGACTTCAAAACAGTCAGAAAAGATACGTTAGCGGACACTCCCCATAGATGAATATCTAAGACTTTTGATGATGGATTTTTGCAAGTAAGTCGTTCAGCATGAGTGTGAACAAAGCCACCAAAGTAGTCATAGAGTTTTTAAAATATATCACTTGACGCCTTATGCATCATTAGAATTTCTTTTTTGACTGGTTATTCTCTTGAACATGAGCAGATAAATTGCATATCACTTGTGCAATCTAATGGTGTTTTCGATTGATAAAGTGATTTTTTGATTTTTTGATTTTTTACAAACTGATAACAAATATTTGAGTTACATTCTGTTACACTACCTGCATATTTTTAAGGGCAACCATTAGCAAAAGTTAATGGACGCAAAACTACTAGCCTAAGTGCTTTGCATATGGTCGTGGGGTTACAGAGTATACGGACATATTTTATATCACACCAATGTAGAGCATTTTACCTAACAATAAATGAGGTATAAATGTTTAACATCTTTAAATCTTCTTTCGCATTGTCTATGTCGCTGGCTTTAATACTATCAGCCTGTGGCGGTGGTGGCTCAAGCAGTGCTAATGATGGTGGTGGAAGTACCCCAACGTCTGCAACAGTGTCTATATCTGCAAATCCAATGACTGTAATGGTCGAAGAATCTACAACAATTACTTGGTCAAGTGCTAACGCAACATCTTGCACCGCTTCAGGTGCTTGGTCTGGTGATAAGTCATTGTCTGGCAGTGAATCTGCTGTTATGAATGACTTTGGCAAGCAAATTTTCACACTAACATGTGGAAGTACTGCTACAAGCGTAACTGTTACTGTTAACAGTGATAATTCAGAAGGCTCTTGTGTAAACCCTCATAATGCAGATATCTATCAGTCGTACCTAGGCGATTATGATATTCCTATGCCGCAAAGCTCATTTAGTGATGACAGCTATAAAGGGGTTGGTCTTAAGGATTATGGCGTTGAATGGATTTATAACAATTACAAAGCAAAAGGCGCAAGTTGGACGCAAGACTGTTCACAAAAACAATACATTAAATTAATGTATAGAATGACCTTAAAAAGATTAAAAGAACACGGTGTAAATACGGTATCAATATATAACTTTGGTTATTGGCAGGATGCTCAAGCCGATGCTTGGTTGTTGGCTCAAAATACTAAGCATTTAGATGATTGGGTTATTGAATATATTGTAGAAGAAGGTAAAAAATTAGGTTTGGAACTTCACTATATTTGGCAGTTCTTAGCATTAGATACACAAAATAATCCTCTTTTCCCGTTTAATGGTTATGTTGAAGTAGATATGCCCTTATTGAAGAAAATTATGGATGCACATGAAACCCATATATTGTGGGAAGCAGAGCGTCTAGAAGCACTTGGAGTAGGGGCTATTTCAGCAGACTGGAGTGCTATGTGGATATGTTTTCATTGTGGTATAGATGAAGATAATACACAGGCAGAGACTGATGAACTTAAAGATTATTACATGGAACGAATGGGCGGCATCATTGATAAAATCAAAGAAAAGTTCACCGGAAAAGTCTATATAGGTGATGGGCCTCAATGGAATGACAAGCGCGTTTTTGATAAAGTTGATGGTATGATACTACCTTTCGGGCATCTACTAACCGATGATGAAGTAGCCACCGCTACGGTTGATCTAATAGAAGAGCGAGCCACTAAGTTTATTGAAAATACTCATAAGCAGTGGCGTTGTTTAGATAGTCAACCTTGTTGGTACAATTCAAGTGAAACTATCCCTAAAGTAATTTTTAACTTTTTTGGCCAAAGCCATGCCTCGTTTTTAACAACAGGTTGGATTGAAGATGGATTTTGCACTGCAGGAACCATCAATGGTATTGAAACTGATTGTGTTCAATATGAAGTAAAAACTGACTTTTCTGCTCAAGCAATCTTTACCGAAGGATTAATGCGAGCGGCTGATAATCAAGATTTCTTTGATACATTAGGTACAACAACAGCGACTGGATATTGGTTGTCAGGAACTTTAATACCTGATGAAAATCAACTACCAGCTAGTTTGGCTACCGTAGAAGGTTTCCCCAATATGTCGCAATCTATTCGAGGTAAACCAGCAGAGAAAATCATTAAATTCTGGTATACCGGTGAATACGAAGCGTATGAACCAACGATTATTGATTAACGTTTTAAGCTAGTTATTATCTTGATTTAGGTTAATAACAAACTTTTTCAAAGCCCATTATATTTTGATAAACCCTCACAGTGAAAGCTTTGAGGGTTTATTATATAAAAAGTAGTGACTAAGTGATGTTAATAGAAAGACTAGAAAACAAGCAATATATCTATTAATACTGAGCATCATATTTATTTATCATTTGTGTTTGTATTCTTGGTAATGGGGTTATTATCGCTCCGCATTAACAATCCAAACAACCACGTTAGATATTCCAGCTAAAATGATTGAAGAACAATAGAATGAAGTGGCTACTTCACATCCAGAGTCAGAACGCATTGCAAAGGTGGACTTCGTAAGTCTCGGTTGACCAAAGAGTTTAGTATATTTATAGTGAATTTCACTGACGAAAATGAGCTTGAACTTGCCCTACAAGTGAGCAGAAAATTTTGGCTAATATTGCCCTAAATATGCTCCTGAATTTGCAAAGGCTTAATGTCAGCAATTGGCTAGCTGCAAAAAGTTTGGTGTTGATGCCAACCGCCTTCGCTTATCACACCATCAATACATGTTCACTTTTGCCACTTCTTGCTATTATTTACTCTCGATTTGTGACGTTTTCTGTGATTTTCTCACGAGTATTGACACAAACATTTCAATTAATTGATATCAATCTAGCTACACTCAGTTTATTCCTAAATCTACATACTCTTATTTCCTTTTAGCCGAAACATTGGAAGCAAAAGAGGAATTTAAAGTATCCATGCTCGTCAATGTGAAAAAGCTGCGTTAATTCAAATACACCACAACTTTATATCGCGAAGATACCAAAGTACTCATTAGGCATGGCTTAAGTATATTTATTCCCTTAGCTTTACTATAATCTAAGAATAATAACTCAAATAAGACATAGCCTTAGCCTAACTATGAGCAAATTCAAATTTAGCCAAATACCATTATCTGTTCGTATGATTGTCGCGATGGCACTCGGTCTAATTATTGGCGGTGTGGGAACCTCGCTATTTTCAACGGTTAACCATTTAGCTAACGCCTTTGTCATGTTATTACAAATGACAGCGCTACCTTATATTTCATTATCGCTAATGGTTGGTATTGGCAGTTTGTCGGCACATAAAGCCAAAAGCGCTTTAAAAAGTAGCTTATTCTGGTTATTAATACTTATTGCCTTAATGCTATGTTTTATACTTTTAGCACCGTTATCATTTCCTAATTGGCAAAGCGCCGAGTTTTATAGTGCTAGCACCATTAAAGTAAGCCAAGAATTTAACTTAATCGAATTATTTATTCCGTCAAATCCATTTAATGCTTTTGCAAATGCCGTTATACCGTCTGTCGTTTTATTTAGTGTTTTTATTGGTATCGGATTAATGCCGTTAAAAAATAAGCGTCAGGTTTTAACCGTGCTTGGCAGCTTGCAACAATCTGTTAGTAACATCAGTAACTTGGTAATGCGTTTTGCGCCGATTGGTGTTTTTTGTATTGGTTGGCGCGCAGCATCAACGCTTGATGCCTCTCAGCTTGATGGTTTAATGATTTATGTTGCCAGTGCTATGGTGCTCGTCATTTTACTGTCTTTCGTGGTGTTTCCCGCCCTATTAGCCACCATTACCCCATTTAGTTACCGAGCTATTTTAAAAGCATCACGTGAAGCCATGGTAACCGCCTTTGCTACTGGTAGTTTTTTTGTGGTTATTCCGATCATTGTTGAGAAAACAAAGCAGCTAATCACCGAGCAATATCCGCATAGCAACGATGCTGATAAGGTATCTGAAGTTATCGTACCGATTACCTTTAGTTTACCTGTTGGCGGCAAGCTATTATCGTTACTATTTGTCTTGTTTTCTGCTTGGTTTTCGGGAGCCTATATTGGCTTAGAAGATTATATCAAGTTGGTTATTATTGGCGTTCCTCAGCTATTCGGTACCAGTACATTAGCCATGCATAACTTGTTAGAGTTATTTAATGTTTCCAATTCAATGTTCGATTTTTTCATTGTCTCGGAAAACTTAGCCGTTGGCCGATTATCTGCCTTATTATCAGTCACTTTTGCCAGTTGTTTACCTTTACTTATTGCCACCAGTATGGCGAAAGCCTTTCGAATTAAAAAAGTTGCTTTAGTGCGTAACCTTGCCGTTATTCCGCTACTTTCAATTGTTGCTTTTATCAGTTTAAAATTCGCATTTAGCGCTATTAGCTATCAATATCAAGGCTATAGTAAGTTTATTGAACGAGACTTTTTAATGGAAAACGTTGAAAGTCGTTACCTCAATGAGCCAGAAGCTAACAGTAATACTGCACAACCTTTTGTTGGCGTATTAACTCGTATTAAACAGCGTGGTTTTATTCGTGTTGGCTACTTTCGTGACGACCTGCCCTATTCATTCCATAACCATAACGGCAAACTTGTCGGCTTTGATATTGAAATTATGAATCAGCTTGCTATCGATTTAAATGTTGATATCGAATTTGTCAAAATATTCCATCATCAGGCAAAGCCATTACTAGAATCAGGGTATTTAGACATTACTTCAGGCGTGCCCGTTATTCCTGATAACATGGCGCAATTTACGCTAACCATGCCTTATAGTGCACAAAACATTGCTATTGTGGTTAAAGATCAAAGGCGCGCAGAATTTACTGAGTGGGAAAAAATATTGCAGCGAGAAGATCTCACCTTAGGTATTCCAGAAACATTTTTTTATCAAAAGGCTGTAGCACGTAATTTTACTAAAGGTAAAGCGTGGGAGATATCAACACCACGACTATTCTTTAAACCTGAATACGCGCATATTGATGCCATGCTTTTTGGCGCAGCAGCATCTTCAGCATGGACACTACTTAACCCTGACTATACTGTTGTGGTGCCAAAACCTGAATTAGCGCCATTATATATGGCTTTTCCAATTAACAAGAATGACCATGCCTTTGAACTATTTATGCGTAATTGGATCTCAATGAAGCAACAAAGCAAAACTATCGACAAATTATTCAACTATTGGATTGAAGGTAACTCCAGCTTAGTTGTTTTGCCTGAGACCGAATAGCAACTGTATATAGTCCAAATAGAGTTAAATTAATCAAATTAGTACATTAAGCAAAGTGAATTTAAAACAATGAATGTAAAAGCAAAACTCAGTAGAAAAATCAAAAATATAACGCTCAACAAACGTAATACAGCTACCGTAATACTTGTCTCTTCGCTAGCGGTTGGCTGTGCAAAAATTAACGATATATCAACTAACCTTGACCGCGATAATTTCAAGCATTACTTCTCTCCCACCAAAGTAAAAATTGTTGAAAGTGAAAAGGAGTTAACAGGGAAGTACAAGTTTGTTGGACTTGTTGAAGGTGAGTCTTGCCAAGCAAAAGCCCATCATGCCGCGCCAAATGAAATTGATGCTCGTACCCAAGCCCGCAGAAAAGCTTACGAATTAGAAGCTAACGCCATTATTTTCAGTCGTTGTGTGATGATAGAAGAAGATCAAGCAGCTAAGTATTGTGTAGCATCAACGGTTTGCTATGGTCGCGCTTACCAAGTTGAGCAATCAAGTAATGACTGAAAGCGTTAATTTTAATGTTATTGGCACTATCGATTCACCATACAAAGAAAAGTTTGCTATTCCTCGCCAGCCTGGCCTTGTCACTGCTGCCCAAGGGCAGTTGCGTTTAACTGGGTCAGCAAACAATATTGAGCTAGTTAGAGGCTTAGAGCAATTTAGCCATATTTGGCTGCTGTTTGTTTTTCATGGCACTCAAGATCAAGGCTGGAAACCACTGGTGCGCCCTCCTCGTTTAGGCGGTAACAAAAAGCTCGGTGTTCTTGCCACTCGCTCTACCTTTAGGCCTAATCCTATCGGTATGTCAGTGGTTAAGCTTGATCGTATTGAACAGAGAGACTCACAAGTAATTTTACATATTAACGAGCTAGACTTGCTTGATGGTACGCCAATTGTTGATATTAAGCCTTATGTGCCTTATGCCGATATTGTTCCGACAGCAACGGCAGGTTATGCTCAAGAAAAGCCAACAACAGCTATGGCAGTCGCATTTAATACGATCGCAATTCAACACTTAGCGATTTTTTCTAGCGACTATAAAGACCTGAAGCAGTTAATTATACAGGTGTTAGAACAAGACCCTCGACCTTCCTATAAACACGATAAATTAGATACAAGGGTTTATGGGATGGTTTTATATAATTTGAATATTCAATGGCAAGTTAATGAACAAAGCACAATTGAAGTAACTGGCATCCTAAAAGTAAAAGAAAATCCTGACTCAGTTTAGAGCACTAAATTAACTTAGTATAATAAGAGATATAGACAGTGTGTTTACTCGAAAATTTCGAGTCTTCTCATTGTCTTAACCCATATTAAAAGTCAATTCCTGAGATGTAATCACCTAGTTGCTCAACAACATCTTTATATGCGGAACCGCTGCTATCTTTTAAGCTTTCGAACATTAACCCGTTAACGAGTTGAGAGAATTTATTTTGTTTGCTTTTTTCAGTAATCTCATTCGTCGCCAACGTACTAATTTCTGCTATCTTACTGCGCTCATAGGCAGTTAACGTTGGATCTTCTAACAAAACCTTTAAATGCCCTGGTGCATCTAATATTGAACCATTCAAAATTAGTGTTGCTGTTTTAGCCAGTGTAGGAATCCAAGCTTTATCCGTTTCTTTTGATACCTTCGCAAAAGTGTTTTCAACAACTCTTAAGTTTCCTTCTCTGACCGCTATACTGCCAACAATTAAATTCGCAATTAACTGCTCTTTATCATACTTTTCAGCAAAGCCATCAAATTCAGGGTTAGACTTTATCTTGTTCGATTTTTCACTAGCTAATTCAACCCAACCTTTATTATACATTGCCAAAGTTAATGCTTTTTCTGCAATGTATTTATCCTTTAGCGTAGAAGACTTTCTCAATGCAAGCTTACTATCTGCAATAGCAAAATCGGCATCTATACCTAAGCTCCACATAAAGCCTAAAATGGCATGAACTTCAGCCCTTTCTAATTTATTTTCATCTTGAGTGCTAAAGTTGACTGCTTGTGTAATGCCACGAATACTTTCTGTTGATATTTTTCTATAAGCTTTGAAGAGCCATTTCTTTTGTAACTTATCAAACTTCTTTTGTTCTGAAGTTAGTGATGCTTCTGCCGATATAGAAAAACCTACAAGACTAATAAAAAGTAGTTGTACAATTATTTTAGTTAACATTTTTCTCATTTTTATTAAGTAGTTGAGATATATTTTGTTCTTTCAATTTAAATGCTCCGTGTACAGTTCCTTGGTAAAACTTGTCATGAATAGAGGATACTGAGAAAATTATTTTAGATTCAACATCAACGTTAATACTATTTTTAAAAGCAATAAGCTCAACACCAGCAGCATCAACCCTACTACCCGACAGCTTAAGAGCTTGTTGTGTTTCAATTTTAGCATTAGTCATATTTATGACTGACTCTATTGCCGTTAACGCACGCCCTTCACTGTGAAGAGTTAGGTTTTCTGCATTAACCAATGAATCAATAACATCCATTTTATTTGCATTTATATTAATTAATTGAATATTGCTGCAATTTTTTAATATTATCTCGTTATACGAACCTGAATATATTTGATCATTTTTACCATCACAGAGTAAGTTTGTTTTTTTATCTGTATTCGATACTAGTTTTGGAGCCTTACTTACCTTTGAAGGAGCTAATGCTGAAGCCAATAAGTGTTGAAATTCATCACTATGACTTTTCATGGGTACGTGGTCAGCACCTTTTATTACATGCAATTTAGCGCCTTTTATTTGTACACCCAACACTTTTCCAGTGCGCAATGGTGCGACATTATCAAGCTCGCCCCAAATAATGGTGGTATCGACATCAATTTGAGGCAGTAATTGACTAAAGTCCTCTTCAATTAAGCTAACTGCAGCATTTATATTGGAGTTACTCTTAACAAGATCCCATGTTAAATCACTACTTTCAATAAATTTAGAAATAGAATTTATACTGGTCATTTCAACTATCGAACCACCAACATCATTTAATTGCACCATTATATTTTTAAATACTGGTGGGATAATATTTTCATTAACGGGTAGCTTACTTGTATGTTTAATAAAGGCTGTTTTTTCCAAAATCCCAGCGACATCAACAAGAACTAATTTATCTATTGGTTTAGTGGTTATAGCACTAAAACGAAGACTTACCGCCCCCCCCCATTGAATGACCAATAACATTTAATTTCTGCTTAGAAAAGGTTTCGACAACTGCATTTAAAATGAGAGCATAATTTGTCGGTGAATATCGCCCTGAAGGTTTTTCAGAATAACCAAAACCCGGTAAATCTATAGCAATAATATGATATTTTTTAGCTAAAAAAGGGATTGTAGAATACCAATCTTTCATGCCCAATTGCCCAAGACCATGTACCAATAAAATACTTTGTTTATGTTGCATGCCCGTTTGTAAAATGGCAATTTTGGAATCAAAAATAGGCTCTTGAAAATAACTATAATGCCAATCCTCAGGCATATTATTTGGCAATGAAATTGTCGGTTTGCTTTCTTTATTTGATTGCGATGTAACGCTTTCTTTTACTTGCTTATAGCCAGATTTCACTTTATTAAGCCATGAATCGGCATAGCTAAAGTGGCTCGCAAGGAGACACAAAATAATAAATAAGCGCAATGGCATACCAAGATTAATTTAGAATTAGCAGGATAATAACAAAACATCTCGATAAAATCAGTGATATTTACTATTAAAATAATGACTTATAATAATTAAAGTATAAAGTCCGATTACCGCGATTAAGGTAAAGATAATCATGTAAACTTTGCCCAAGCTGTGATAACAATAAAATGAGCAATAACCATTGAAAGCACTACAAAATTACCAATCAGGTATAGAATTAGTTACTTTAGCTGCCTTATGGGGCGCTTCATTTATGTTTATGCGTGTTGGTAGCCCTGAGTTTGGGCCTTTTCTGTTTACCGCATTACGCACGGGTATCGCCGCACTATTTTTATACTTTTGTTTAATCAAGTATCAACAAACGAATGCCTTGGCAGGACGATGGCGACAGATTTTCGTGGTTGGCGCATTAAACACGGCAATTCCTTTCGCGTTATTTGGTTATGCTACGCTGACGTTAACAGCAGGGACAACATCGGTGATCAATGCAACAACGCCTATGTTCGGCGCTATTGTTGCGTATTTTTGGCTAAAAGATAAATTAACACTCAGTGCGACCATCGGCTTAATTATTGGCTTTATCGGCGTCTACTTGTTGGTCTCAGAAAATTTACACTTTGGTGATTCTGCAACACAAAATAACAGTACTAACGCCTTAGTGCCAACATTAGCCGCCCTACTCGCCGCTATGTGCTACGGTATTTCTGCCAACTACACCAAAAAGCACTTCACAGGTATTAAACCTTTAGCGCTAGCCGCTGGCAGTCAAATTTCTGCGACAGTAATTCTTTTGCCGATTAGTTTATTTTTTATTCCTGAAACAATGCCAAGTTCAGCAGCCATAGGCTCAGTGTTATTCATTGGGACTATCTGTACTGGCGTGGCTTATATTCTATTTTTCCGCTTAATCGCGCAATTAGGCCCTGCAAAAGCCATTTCAGTGACTTATTTAATTCCAGCTTTTGGTATTCTTTGGGGCGCGCTATTTCTAGACGAGAAAATCAGCTTAACCATGCTACTTGGTGGTGTGGTGATACTTATTGGCGTGGCATTAACCACAGGTGTCATTAAACGAAGGTGAATTCGCTTTGCACATCATCATTCTTTGCCATCCATAGCATCAAGATACCTTCAAAATAAAGTCGTCGAGTACTTATATCGATAACAAAAATAACTGTTCATCAACATGCATGGATACACTAATGCCTCGAAAGATAGGAAGTATCAGAGAGCCCTAAAAATAAAGGCTGTTATTAAAACAGCCTTTATTTTTAACCTAATGTTTATCGAGTATTTTTAATCAGTCACGTAAAGGTAACTGACTCTCTCAACTATTGCTGTTTAACAACTTTGCCTGACTTCATCACAAAATCGACATCAAGTAGCTCTTTTATGTCATTTAATGGGCTAGCATCAGTGGCAATAATATCGGCAACTTTCCCTATTTCAAGTGTACCTAAGCTTTTTGATTTTCCGATAAGATCAGCAGCGTGAAGTGTTGCTGAAACCAAAATATCTTGCGGTGTCATGCCAGCTTTAAACATCAACTCTGCTTCTCTGGCGTTGGTACCGTGTTTTGAAACACCGCTGTCAGTACCATATGCTATTTTCACACCTGCTTTATAAGAGCGTTTAAAGTTCTCTATCATATCACCACCAACACGGATGGCTTTTGCTTTGATTTCCGGCGACATAAAATTAGTTGTCTTAGCCAAATTAACAACGGTATCTCCAGCCATCAGCGTAGGTACTAAATAAGCACCACCTTTTTTAAATAATTTAATACTTTCTTCATTGGCATAACTACCATGTTCAATACTATCAACGCCTGCACGTAAAGCTGCATTTATGCCGGCAGCTGCATGGGCATGGCTAGCAACTTTACGTCCAAGTGAATGAGCAGTATCAATCACTTCTTTAATTTCATCATCAGCCATTTGTTGGCCTGTGCCGGTATCGGTATCAGACAATACACCACCAGTTGAAGTGATTTTAATAACATCAGCACCGAATTTTATTGCTCTACGTGTTGCTCTTCGACAGTCATAAGGTCCATCACAAACGGTTTTTGCAGTGTGACGCTCCATTAAATCTGGTGCCATACCATCTACATCACCATGGCCACCGGTAACGGCAACACTTGATCCTGCAGCAATAATGGTTGGCCCTTCAACCCAGCCGCGTTTAATACCGTCACGTAAAGCATAACTTTGTTCTGCACTGCTGCCCAAGTCACGTACGGTAGTAAAGCCAGCCATCAATGTTTTCTTGGCAAAATAAGCACTCTTCATTAGCGTATCTGCGTCAGACATATTGACCATTTCACTATCATTATTTGGCCCGAGTTCACCTTGTAGATGAACATGCATATCCATTAGTCCAGACATAACAAAGCTTGATGATAAATCAATTAACTTCGCATCATTGGCAAAGTTACTTGCCGCAACAAAACCCGATTTAAGTGCTGATATTTTACCGTCGGTGATCACTAGCGTTTGCTTTTTTAGTGGAGCTTCACCTGCAACAACCAGTAACTCTCCTGCATGAATAACTGAAGTATCTGCCAAAACTGACGGAGACAATGCTGCACTAACTAATAGCGCTATCGTTGTCATTGAAGATTTGAATGTAAACATTTGCTAAGCCTTATTGTTATTGTTTTGATCTGGATGTAATAGAGACAATAACAGTATGGCAAAAAAATGTTCAAGTGAATTCGATAAACTGAAAGTTTATTCAGCTAAACAGCAATTAAGAAAGCTTAAGCCAAGTAAAGAGCAAAAATGTTTGCTTAAAAACATCTTTTCTAAGATATAAAAAAACCGGCATATAGCCGGTTTGATAAGCGATAAAGCAATGGATTGCTTAGTGCTGGTGACCACCTGCGCCGTGGGCATGGCCATGTTCAATTTCTTCAGCAGTTGCTTCGCGTACATCAACAACTTCTAAGTCAAAAGTTAATACTTTACCTGCCAATGGCGGATTAATATCAACCGTGATCATGAATTTACCTGCTTTAATAACAGTAACTTGGCGTTGACCACCGTCAGTATTTACTACTGCAGTCATTCCTGCTTTCCATTTTGCGCTTGGCGTAGGTAAACCTTGTAAGTGCTTGACTGGTACACGTTGAATCGCGTCTTCTTGGCGTTCGCCGTATGCATCTGCTGGTTGTAATGTAACTGAAAACTTCTCGCCAGTTTCTTTGCCTGTTAACGCATTTTCTACACCAACTAACATGTTTTTATAACCGTGTAGATAAGCTAGTGGATCTGTAGCATGTGAATTTTCTATTTCAACGCCAGCTTCATCTTTAAGAGTATAGTGAAACTGAACAACGGTTTTATCAGTAATTTTCATTTTATTTCCAAACAAGTTTTCGTCGCTCACCATAAAAATGGTGAAAATATTTGCCGAGAGTTTAGCAAAATACTATTAGCCGCACCACAATCAATTATCTTGCATACATCAGAGCTAATCATACTAAGTCCAAAGCAATAAAATCACCACGCTAGCAATGATAAGAAACATACCTACATATTCTACAAACGATATTTTCTCTTTAAAAATACGATAAGTAATAAACAAGGTAATAAAAAATTCTACCTGTCCTAATGCTTTTACATAGGCGGCAGTTTGGAAGCTTGTCGCGGTAAACCAGCCAATTGACCCCATAACACTGGTAATGCCAACAAATAGACACAATCGCCACTGACTAAACATGGTGATGAATTGTTGTTTATCTTGAACAAAGATGTAAATAACAGAAATTAACGATTGCACTGTGATCATAAAAGCCAAAGTTACCGCTGCACTCAACATTAAGTCGGTATTAAGCGCTAGGCTCGACTGACGAATTAGCAAAGTAGTTATGGCTAAAGCTAAACCAGAAGCAAGGCCAAAGCCAGCACCTGGATTTTGAAAAATATCGCGAAAGGTAAATTTAACTTTTGAAACCAGCAATACACCAATTACACCAATAACAACCGAAAGCCAGCCCAGCCCCGTCAAGCTTGCTGAAAAAAGTGCAACACCAACAACAGCTACTTGAATAGCTTCCGTTTTAGCCAAACTGGTCGCCACAGCAAAATTACGATACTTAAATGCTGCAACCAAACAAACCGTACCAATAATTTGCATGACACAGGCGATAAGTGCATATTGCAAGAATTGCCCATGTAATGTCGGCATCGGCAATTCACGATAATCTAACATCCACCATAAATATAACAAGGCAAACGGTAAAGCATAAATATACCTAACACCTGTTGTTGCCATCGCATTCAAGTGCTGTGTCAGCTGCTTTTGCCCAGCCGTGCGAATTGCTTGCATTAAAGCGGCAAGCAAAGTGAAGTAAATCCAAATTTCCAAGCAATCTTCAACCTACAAAAATGTATGAATAACCATTGTATGATTCAGCTATCACAAATACTATGACTCAATGTACTTGGGTTGACATATTCAATATTAAAATCATCTATATAGAAGCGTTATCCTGTAACTATCGACACAGTCAAACTAGCAGTACTTCCAACAGCCTGCTACATTATTCGTTTGGCCAATCGCTTATATCCCCCATAGGAATAAATTATGCGCTTACTTTTATTACTCGCACTTACCCCTTTCATTAGCTTCGCCCAGGTTATTGGCAGTGATAACCATGGTTTTCAAATTAAAATTGAACGCCAAGTTAAGGTTAATCAAAAAACGGCATATCAGCAGTTTTTGCGGGTCGATCAATGGTGGCACCCTGATCATACTTGGTTTGGCAAAGCTGAAAACCTTACAATCACGCCGACAGTTGGCGGCTGTTTTTGCGAACAGGACAATGACAAACAAGCCAACCACATGACCGTATCTTACGTTGACCCAAACAACGAAATAAAAATGCTTGGTGGATTAGGCCCATTGCAAATGATGGGAATCAATGGCGGCATGTCATGGAAATTCGAAGCCATTGATGAAAACAACACTAAAATCACTTTCCATTATCAAGTTTCTGGTTACGTTAGCGGCGGCATGACCAAACTTGCTCCCATTGTTGATAAGGTACAACGAATACAGGTAACTCGATTAACTAATTTACTGAATACTGGCCAAGTAGAGCTTAAGCAATAGCCGAACACTGGTCTAACCTGTTGAATGAAAATTAAAAACAAGGTAGTTTAAAAGCACTAGTTACTGAACAACCAAGGTTTTAATGCATCAACTTCATTCACTTGATGGTTACATTCAGCGTATTTTAATTGCTGAATACCACGATAAATTACTTTTACTTGATGGCTGTTGTCGTGCTGACATTGACGTTATTGAAGACTTTATTATCAACAAACTCAATCGTAAAATGACTGATTTAGCACTAATTGTTGTTACGCATATGCACCCAGATCACGCGGGCGCTGCAAGGTTTTTAAGAAAAAAATATGGCTGCAAAATAGCCGCATCTAACGTGGCTGGACAGTGGTATTCAGGAATTGATGGCAAGTTAATGCACTTAACGGATGTATTGCTAACTTTGTGGGTAGCTGGTCGTAAGAAAAAAGCGAAAAAGTTTGTTTATTACCCAAGTACCTTAACACCTGATTATTACTTGAGCGATCAAGTTTATTTACCTGGCTTTGATGATTGGCAGGTGCATTTTACGCAAGGCCATACCGATAGAGATATATCACTACACCATAAGCCTAGTGACCAAATTTATGTTGCAGATTTAATGGTTAAAGTGAGAGAAGCATTTATTCCCCCCTACCCAGTGTTTTATCCGAAAAAGTATCTTTCATCACTAAATAAAATTAAAGCGCTGAATGCTCAATCACTGATATTGGCACATGGCGATAAAGTGCAATTATCAGATAACGAATGGCAAAAATTGATTAACTTAGCGCCAACCAAACCTGTAACTCATTGGCGCTCAGTAAAAACAAAACTTAAACGGGTTCTATTCAGTCGGTAAATGCTGTTTAGTAGATAAGTTTTCTTGGTGGATAATTCAATAAAGCACGATGTCGGTGCTTCAGGCTGATTTACTCATTAATCAGCCTAGTAATTTTAGCTTTGGTAAATCCATGCTAAAAAAGATTTTGAATCATTTACGTTAGTAAATTGGATTAATTTTGTGCCCTGCTGATCTGTCACTGCTACATTGTTTTTGTTAACAGAAATTGATCGAACCGGTGATGCGATCGAATAGATCGTACCTTGATATGTATAAGACATAATAAACTCTTTTAATGTGCGCCTATGCGCATAAACAACAAAAGCTATATTATTGTGGCGTGAAACTTTGATATTTCTTGAGTTTAATTTTTCAGAATAAAACTTTAAAGAATAACAATTTTTACGAAACACTTGCTCGCAAAACTAACAATAATTTAAGCTTAATAAATTATGTGATGACTAACTGTGAAAGGGAAAGACAAAACGCGATTTTAATAAACAATCGGTTAAATAAACTAGATGGGAATAATTAACGCCGCGGACTATAAAGTTAATTGAGCACAAAGTAAACTAATTATCAGAAAAAATATAAAATTAAGGTTTATTTGTGTTTAATTTTACGTTATTTCAGCTAAATGATTATAAAAATGCATTGCATGAGCAAGCTCATAGTCCTGCTTTGACAGTGCTCCATAGGCAAAATGAGGTGCTAACTCCCCTTGGTAACGCTGAAATTCGTATAATGACTTTTTTAAACGAGCAAAAGCTTGTTCGTTAATACTTAACGTACTTTCTAGAGTGTTAATTTCTAAGGCATCAATCATGGGCGCACCAGGAATTGCCTCATCAAGCGCGTGTGTCATCTGTCCTTTAACTGAAAAGGCGGCAAAAGCAAGTTTACCTAGGGTATTCTTAAAAGCTGCAGACTTGTGTTCAGGAAACCCTGTCATTGAATATTCAACACTTTGCGCGCAATGATCAAAAACCTGATTTAAGCTCCATGCTCCAGTTACCGTTAACGATTGTTTTGATAATGCGTCTATTTTTGCTAATACAGCATCAATCGTTAAACGTGACTTGTCTGCATCATCATTAAGCCACAGTGCTCCACCAATACCAATAGTTGCACAGCCTATAATTGAGGCTTTTAAAAACTGTCGACGCTTCATTTTAAACCTTATTTTATCTTGCTTAATCTACAGAAACTTCATTTGCATGGTAACGATATTGCTCTTCTAGCTCACTAACCCCTAAACCGCTGTGCTTTTTCACTTCAATTTGTACATCAATACGCTTTTTAAGCGCATCAACATGGCTTATCACGCCAATCATTTTGCCACTGGCGTTTAATGAATCAAGTGCTGATAAAGCTATCTCTAAAGTATCATTGTCTAACGTACCAAAACCTTCATCAAGAAACAGTGAGTCGATACTGGTTTTCGCACTCACTAAGTCTGATAAAGCTAATGCTAAGGCTAAACTTACTAAAAAGCTTTCACCACCTGATAAAGTTTTCGTATCACGTACGCTATCAGCCTGCCAAGTATCAAGTACTTCTAACGCTAAACTATCACTTTGTTGACGTTGCAATTGATAGCGACCATGTAAACGGTTCAACTGCTCGTTAGCTAAATACACTAAATGCGAAAGCGTTAAACCTTGCGCAAAACGTCTAAACTTAGCGCCATCTGCTGCGCCAATTAAACCATTAAGATGCGACAAATCATCGAGTTCATCTTGTTGCTTAACAATTTCAGCCAATAAGCTTTGTTGTTCGCTGCGTTGTTTTTCGTTTTGACTAATTTGTTGACTTAATTGTCCTTGACGCATTTGTAATTGCTTCAACATTTCAGTACAAGCTAATGCTTTAGCATCAAAAGCGTTAACATCTATATTCTCAGCTAATGCTGCATTGTCGGCGAATAACAGCGTGGTTAATAAAGAGTCTTCAATTTTTCCACCCATCTTATCAGCTTGCAACGATGCAACTAACTGCTGAGTCCTTTCTTCTAACGCCAGCTTAGTTTGCTTTAATGACAATAACTGTTGTTGAGCTTGTTGCAGTTGCGCATGTGCTTGCTGACTTTGTTGCTCAATATTCGCTTTCACGTTAAGTAATTCTTTACGTTGCTCAGGGCTTAGCAGTGCTGCGATGAAATCTTCGTTTGTCGCAAAAACACTATCATCAATGGCGACTTGCCAAGCTTGTTCAGCCGCCTGTTGCTGCGGTGTAATATTATTAATTGCTTCGACATTGCCTTGAAGCATGCCTGCACAATTTTGCAGCTGAATTTTTTGTTCATTAACAGCATTTTTCTGCTTAGTAAGTGCCTGCTCTTGCGCTAACTGTTGTTGCTTTAGTTGCTGGCGCATTTGCTGAGCATCTTTATCCGCAAATAATTTCTGACGCTGCGCTTTATCGTCACTTAATTGTTTTTCAATTTGCGATAATTCAGCTTGCAGGCTTTGTTCAGCTAATGTTAATTGCTGAACTTTACTATCTGTAATGGCGAATTGTTGCTGAAGTTGCTGCATCACTTCATTATCAGTGTTCACTGCAGTTAATGCGGTTTGATAATGGCTACTTTGCTGTTCAATTTCAGTGAACCAGTTTTGTTGTAATTGCACTAGTTCATTAAATGCATTTTCCGTAATTTCACTACCTGTCACGCTATTATCTATTGTTTGCTCATTGTCAAGCATTGTTGCTTGACCATAAACGCCAAAGCACTCAGCGATAGCAAGCTGAGCGTCTTGCATAGCCTCTGACAATTTCTGCCATTCTTGAGCAACTAATGCCTGCTTATGTTTGATGCTTTGTTTGTTCTGTTCAACTTGTTGCTGAAGTTGAGTAAACTGCACGGCTTGTGTTTGAATTAAATTCGACTGATTTAGTAGTGTTTTCTCTTGTGAAGAAACAACTTCAAGCTGTTGCTGGTGAGCTTGTTTTACTTGTTGTAATTGACTATTAGCATTATTAAGTTGTTCAAAATGCTGTTGTCGCGCATGAATATTTTCTTTAATTTTATCGAAAGCAGATAACTCAAGATTAAGCTGCAATAACTCACGTTGTTGTAACCATTTGTCGGTCAATTGTTGCTGTTCTTGTTGTTTAACACCTTGATTTTCAGTTAATAGAATAAGCTTTTCTTTCAGCCTATCTTGCTCTGCAGATAAGCCTTTACCTTGAAGTTCAAGTTTCTCTAGTTCGCTAGTTAATTGCTTTAAGCGTAGTTGGTGTTCGTTATCAGCTTCGTGATTTAGCGTTTGATAATCAGCTATCGCAGGATGTTCTTGCGAACCACATAACGGGCACGCTTCATCGGCTTTTAAATTAGCTCGGTGCTGGCTTAACGACATGATAGTTTTTTGCTGTTCAACAATTAATTGAACATCGGTTAACGCAACTTTCTGGCGTTTATATTGTTCACGCAATGGAATTAGTTGCTGCGCTAATTGCGTCAATTGTTGATTATCAGCATGAAGCGTTTTATCAATTTCATGTAGTTCAGTGCTTAATGCCTGATAACGTTGGGCATTAATTAATATTTGCGCTTGCTCCGCCACTGTCGACTGCATGTTATGCAATTGCTGCGTAAGTTCTTGCTCATTCTGACATTGATATTGATTTAACAGTTCTCCAACAGCATTTGCTTTCGCCGTTAATTCTACTTGTTGCTGTTTAAACTCAGTTTCAAAATGACCTAACTGTTGCTGCGTTGCGGTTAAGTTATTTGCCAAACTATTCGCTTGCTGCTGCATGTTTTTATCTTGTGCAAGCAACTCAAAGGTTAGCCTTTTCTCACTAACCAATTGCGCCAATATATTACGCCATAAAGGTAGTTTTTCAGGCAATGCCGCTAAATATTTTTGCTGCTGAATAAACGCCTGGGCGCTGGTCATTTTTTCTTGTTGTGATTGCTTACTAACTGCTAATTTTTCACATGCTGCTTTGCTCTGCGCAGTCTCATTACTTGCCGATACTAATCGACTGGCTTGTTTATTTTTCTGCTCTTCTAACTGAGTAATTTTTTGATCAAGCGGCAATACCTGTTCAACAATTAATTGTTCTGTGCTGTGTTGCTGGGCAATAAATTTCTCATGCTCAAGCATAAAGGCAGTTAATGATTCATTCGCAGCATCAACAGCGGCACTATTTTTAGTAACATCGCTCTCAAGTAACTTACGTTGGTCATTAAGTTGTGATAATTGCTGGTTAAAATGGTGTAATTCTTGATGCTGCGCGCGCAACTGCTCTGCTGGCTCAGACAAGGATAATACTTGCAGTTGTTCCGCATTTTCAAGCTGTAACTTTTCGGCAGAAACACGCTGTTGCTCAGCAGTTTCTTGCTGCTTGTTAGCTTCTTGTATATTCACTAGCCATTGTCTAACCTGTTGCCAATGAGCTAATTGAGCTTCTATTGGCTGTTGTTGTGCAGTAACTTCACTTTGTTCACGACCAATTTCTTGTTGTTGCTCTTCAGTCAGTAACTGCATGCCAGAGCTTTTGGCTTGTAATAGCTTTAATTGGTTATTCGCATCTTTGTGTTGGTCGAATACGGCCTTAGAAATATCGCCGTATATTTCACTGCCAGTTAACTCTTCCAACAAGTCAGCCCGCTCGTTGGCAGGTGCATTTAAAAAAGCAGCAAATTCACCTTGCGATAGCATCATCGACTTTCTGAACTGGGAAAAATCTAACCCGGTTAGTCGTGCTATTTCAATGCGAATATCAGAAACTTTTGTAGCAATAACTTCAGCCTCGCCTGCCTCAGGCGCACTTTCAACAACGCCATTAGCCGTCGATAATAGTTTAGCTAATTCAGCAGTAGGCTTTTGCAGGTTCCCTTCAACACTGTTCTTCGCTCGGCGTTGGCTCCAAAATGCTCGATAAGCTTGGCCTTTCACTTCAAATTCAACTTCTGCCATGCAATTTGCGGTATGGCGAGTCATCAGTTGATTTTGCTTATCAGAAATAGTTAGGCGTGGTGTTTGATGATAAAGCGCCAAACACATGGCATCGAGTATGGTGGTTTTACCTGCGCCCGTTGGCCCAACTATGGCAAAAAGCGCACTGGTATCAAATGGTGATTGCGTAAAGTCAATTTTCCAATGACCTTTCAACGAATTTATGTTTTCAAAGCGAAGCGATAATATTTTCATGAACTTTGCTCCGCTTTTTTATCTGAACTGTTATCAATTTCAGCTAACTTACTTAGTGGTTTTTCAACCGGTAAAGGCTCTGGCGAAAGAGCTAATTGTGTTTGCTCAGCAATATTAAGATATAAACTATTTAACCGCGTTTTACGGTTTTGTTGTTCTTCACTTTGCCACTCTTCTAATGCCATACGGGCATCAAACACTTCTTGCACGCTCAACTCACTCAAGGTTATTTTTTCTTGCTGGCTTGGCATTTGTTGACGAGATTTTTTGCTGCGCCTAACCAGTAACACTTCAACAGGTAACTCTTTTATAATTTGCTCAATACGCGCAGTTAAATCTTGTAAATACTCAGCACTTTCAATTTCAATATCGAGCCAAATTTTTTCGTTAGTGCTATCAAGTTCTCCTGACGCTTCGTTATCTTTGATTACTGCGGCAATATCATCAGATAAACTTTCTAAATTAGTTTTTACCATGGCTAATGGTTGTACACAGGGAATATTACTTAGCTCTACATTGCTAAACTCGCCATGTTCAAATTCAACAACCACAATGTTCTTTTGGGTTTTAGCTTCATCAAAACTTAATGCGATAGGCGAGCCACAATAACGAATATGATCACTCTTCGTTACTTTTTGCGGTCTGTGAATATGGCCTAAAGCAATATAATCCGCATTAGGGAATTCACTAGCTGGAAAGGCTTCTAGCGTGCCAATATAAATGTCGCGCACAGAGTCACTGGTGGTTGCGCCAATGGTGGTTAAATGTCCGGTGGCAATAATCGGTAAACGCTTACCGTCAACTTGATTCGCGTTTGACAATACCTGCGCATGTTCAAACAAATTTTGATAGTGAGCAGAAATAGCTTGTTGTAAAGAACGTTGTTTTTCGTCTGCCGATTGACCCGCATAACTTTTAACAATATCGCGCGGACGAATAAAGGGAATAGCGCAGATCACCGCTTGCTGCTGAGTTTTAAGGCTTTTAAGGACAAAAACTTGTTGGTCAATATCTTCGCTAACCGCTGATATCACCCGTGTTGATAGTTGCTGTAATAAGTTTTGTGATTCTGACAGCATAGCAACCGAGTCATGATTACCTGCTAACACCACTAATTGACACTGCACTTGATGCAATTTGGCAATAAAATCAAAATACATTTCGCGGGCATAGCTTGGCGGCGTGCCGGTATCAAAAATATCACCTGCGACAACAATGGCGTCTATTTGCTGGCTTTGTGATTGTTCCACTAACCAATTTAAAAAATGTTGATGTTCACGTGCTCGACTTTTGCCGTAAAAATGTTGGCCTAAGTGCCAGTCGGAAGTGTGAATTATTCGCATAATTGAGGAAAACGCCAAAGTCATAAAAACCAAAGCAATTATTCTACCGACTCTGCGGCAAGCTTGCTACTAACTAGCTAATAAAGCTATGTGGAGGGTAGTTAGCAAACAATGATGTTTTGCCTATTGTTGTACAAAAAAGTCTAATAAGGCATGACAAATATGGCTTATTAAATTCCTCAACTATACTTGCTCTATGCCTTTAATAAGGTATTCACTAAAGCATTAAATAAAAATACATAAGCATTGCCCTTGTTTGAAAGTTAATAAAATAAACAACAAAGGAAAGCAATATGGAAAATCAAATTGTCTGGGTTGATATTCCCGTGATAGATCTCAGCCGTGCTAGCGAGTTTTATAGTGCCTTACTAAATGGCGAGATTAAAATAGAAGAGTTTGATCATTTCACCTTTGGCATATTACCTCATGCCGAAACTAACGTTTCAGGCTGTTTAGTACCTTCCCCACCCGAGCAAATATTTACCACCGGTCCACTTATTTATTTCAATGTAAATGGCAGATTAGATGATGCGGTAAAGCAATCTGAAATGCACGGTGGTCGACTAGTTGAAGAGAAAATATCCATGGGTGGACATGGCTTTCGCGTCATTATTCATGACTCTGAAGGTAACCGTATTGCACTACACAGTAATACGCCTTAGCTTAAAAAGATCAGCAAGGTTTTATGCTATGCATTTTATATGAATAGCATGTCCAAATATGCTTGTTTGAAAAGATAAAACTCTGCGTTACAGTTATCTACCATAAAAGTGTTATTTACTTTGATTAACTAATTTTTTAGCTGCAACTTTTGTCAGCTAGTATTTGCAGGTAAATTTCAGTGGTGTTAGCGTAGTGCCTACTTTGAACTTTTAGCAAAGTTTACTTAAATAATGCACATTTAAGAGGTTTATTATGGATTTATTACAAGGGTTACTGCTAATAACCTCTATTCATTTACTTGCTGCTGCTTCACCTGGCCCCGATTTCGTTTTAGTTTCACAACAAACATTATCAAACGGGAAAAAATCAGGCTTTATGGTCAGTATTGGCATTGCTTTGGGTTTGTCAGTGCATATTTTGTATTCTGCACTTGGCCTTGCAGCTGTTATTGCTAATTCAATCACAGCACTTTGGGTAATTAAAATTATTGGTGGCTGCTATTTGTTATATCTAGGCATTCAAGGCATTCGTGCTAAGCCAATTAACAAGCTTGCAGAACAACAAAAAGCTATCAAACACTCTAGTTTAAAAGCGGTTTCCAAAGGCTTTTTATGCAATGCATTAAACCCAAAAGCACCGATTTATTTTGTTGCACTATTTACTGTTGTGCTCTCCCCTAACTTACCCACCTTGCACTTATTCATTTATGGAGTCTGGATGATGGTATTGCAGCTATTATGGTTTTCTACTGTCGTATTATTACTTTCTCGCCCCAGTGTGAATGACAAGTTTCAACGCTTAGGCCATTGGATTGATCGTATATTAGGAAGTGCGATGATTTTAATGGGCTTAAAAATATTAACCAGTAAAGTAAATTAAGGCTGTATCGAAATGTCAAAGTCTGTAGATAAAAAATATGAAACCTTTGCATCTTTTTATCCTTTTTATTTAAGCCAACATGAAAACAATACTTGCAGAAGGCTGCACTTTATTGGCTCAAGTTTAATTATAGTTATGCTCGCATATATTTTAATTAGTACAACTTGGATATTACTCTGGACTATACCGTTGCTCGGTTACGGTTTTGCATGGATTGGGCACTTTTTCTTTGAAAAAAACAGACCTGCAACATTCACCTACCCTTGGTATAGTTTATTAGGTGATTGGATTATGTATAAAGACATTTTACTCGGCAAAATAAAGTTCTAGTAAAAAATAAATTCGTATTATTTACAAAACAGATGTGAAAAAGGAACGTTGATTTGCAGCTATATATATCACTTTTACGAGGCATAAATGTTGCAGGAAAAAAGTTGATAAAAATGGCTGACTTACGCGCCTTATATCAGCAACTTTCATTCGACAATGTGCAAAGTTACATTCAAAGTGGCAACGTAATATTTACCACTAATGAAGATGAGTGTTCTCACATCGCTAAACAAATAAATGAGGCTATTTTTGCTCAATACAAATTTGATGTACCAATATTTGTATTGACACCTGATGTGCTACAAAATGCCAGAAATAACTTACCTTTTACCGATATAGACGTTGCTCAAGATGGTAGCAAAGTATTGTTATGTTTTCTGTCCAACGTGCCTAGCCATTCTATTGAATTGCTAACACCTTACCTGAAGAGTAACGAACGCATTGCCATTATTGATAGCGTACTTTATTTACATTGCCAGGACGGTTTTGGGCGCTCTAAGTTAAGCCATAGCCATATTGAAAAAAAGTTACAAGTGAGTGCTACTTCACGAAACTTAAAAACTGTAGATAAATTATTAATGATGACAAACGCCAACGAACATAGCGACAAAAGTTAGTATCACAGTTAATAAACATCGGTTGAATTATTAAATCGCACCTATGTACTCGTCTACTCCCCTTTAAAAACACTTTAAATATTTGTCAGTCTTCTTAATTACTACGTTTTAAATGTAAAAAATACATAACATGATGTAAAAAATATTTGACTCGACAGGTTCTCTCTACTAAAGTCAAAATATATTTACTCGATGTCAAAAATATCATACATCGAATTTTACTCTTTAATAAAAATTTATTGATAAATATCTTACTAAAAACGGGGAGTGATTATGTCGTATAAAGAACGCAGTATTTGGGTTTCATTAGCCATTACGCTATATATTTGGTTTAACTATTTTTCAGAACTGTATTGGTCTGTGCAGCAGCATACTTTAACAACTAGCAGTATGAAGTCAGCACTACTTACCGTAGTTATAATGACGATAGCATTAGAAATTCTACACCACATCGTTATCGCTATTATTGATAATAAAAATGCTAACTACGATGAAGATGAACGAGACAAACAAATATCCTTAGTTGGAAACCAGAACGCCTATTACATATTAAGCTTTACCACCATTGCTGCGGTGATTCACCTACTTTTCCCTTTAATGAGTCAAGGTTTGGTTGATGCTTTGAGCTTACCTAGTGAGTATGCAATCATTAATATTATTATTTTTGGTGCATTGACGGCTGAAATCACCAAATTTTCAACGCAGATTTTCTATTATCGTCGGGGATTCTAGTGTGGGAAAAAAAATAGTTAATAATATAAGACGCTTGCGCTTTGATGCTGATGAAATGACTCAGCAAATGCTCGCGGATATTGTCGGGGTATCACGACAAACCATCGTTGCCATTGAGAAAGACAAATACTCGCCGTCACTAGAGGTTGCATTTAAAATTTCTGAATACTTTAATGTCCCATTAGATACAGTATTTCAGTATCAGTAACTTAACGCGGCATGCATTTAAAAGCGCTTAATACATGCCATTTTACTTGCCGATTTTTACCAAAGTACTTGGTCTATTTCATTTAGCAAATCTTGAGCATGGGCGTTTACAATGTTGGTTTGATTCTTTTTAATTGCCATTTCCAACTGTAAGGCATATTTGGATAGATTGGCAAAACCAAACATTTGTGCAGCACCCGCAATACGGTGTGAAAGCCTAGCAAGCTGTTCTAATTCGTCATTATTGATATGCAATATTAAGTCTTGCTGCTCTAAAACTAAATTTGACTTAAATTCTTGTACTAAATCAGACATCGCCACTTTGTTAAAGTTGTCATTGGCTTTTTCTGGCGAAATATCACCTTCGTAATACTTAGCTATGGTAGGTATAAATATATGTCGTTCTATCGGTTTTGATAAATGGCCATTAAAGCCCAGTGATAAATAATGTTCTATTTCATGCGACATGGCATTTGCTGTTAACGCAAAAATTGGTGTGTCGCAGCCTTTTTGGCGAATTATTTTAAAAGCTTCAACGCCATCCATTTCTGGCATTTGAATGTCCATAAGAATCAATTCAGGTTCATGCTGCTCAAATAGGGTGACCGCTTCCCGACCATTACGAGCGGTAATAACATTCAAGCCTAATGATGCTAATAAACGGGCAATTAATCTTCTGTTATCGTTATGGTCATCAGCTAATAAAATTGTTCCTTGGAGCTGCTCATTCAAGATATCAGTATCTTCTTCTGTCACCATAACCTTACTTTCAGCAACAATATTCTCAGCATTTATAGTGCATGGTAGGCTAAAGGCAAAAACGCTACCTTGATTTAATTCACTTTCAACTTCAATGGCACCACCCATAATTTTGGCGAGTTGATCTGATAAGCATAAACCTAAACCTGTACCACCAAAACGTCGGCTAATACTGCTATCACCTTGAGTAAAACTTTCAAATAAATTATGTAACTGTGAACTACTCATACCAATGCCACTATCAGTAATTTTAAAGATTAGCCGATCGTCGCTATGCAGTATTCTAAGTTCAACATGACCCTTAGGAGTAAATTTAATCGCATTAGAACATAAGTTTATTAATATTTGCTTCACTCGAAAGCCATCAATTTCAATAACAAATGGCGATGCTAAGCTATGAACAATTTCGAATGTTAATCTTTTTGACGTTGCTTGCAAGGTAAACATATTGGCTAGCTCTTGCAAAATGTCGTGTAAGTTTTGTGCTTGCAGCTCTAACTCTATTTTATTGGCTTCAATTTTACTTAAATCTAAAATATTATTGGTTAGCTCTAATAGGTGCAAACTATTGCCATGAATAATTTCTACTTCTTTGGTAATGTACTCTTCATCAACATCACCACTTATTATCGCTTCAGCCTGGCCAATAACTGTCGTTAGTGGTGTTCTAATTTCATGGCTCATATTGGCTAAAAACTGACTTTTAATATTATTGGCGTTTTGTAGCTCTAGCATTAAATATTCAAGTTCATTGGTTCTTTGTTTCACCTTCGATTTTAATGCTTTTTTAGAGCGGCGTTCAATATCTCTGCGCGCAATTAAAAAGCCAATAAGCAAGGCACTACCAATGACAAAAATAATAAAGTTTCGTTGTTGTTCTTGACGATCCATTTCAAGTTTTTGTAAGCGTTTTTGTTGTTTAAGTTGATCAACCTCTTGCTTTAATTGTGCAGAGTCAAATTTTGCCAATTTTGTATTGAGTTGATCATTTGCCAATGCGATATTAGCTTGTAAAAATTTCCGGTGGCTCTCGACGGCTTTTAAGGTTTGATTTTTCGCGGCATAAATAAGCGCTTGTAATGCTAAGTTATGTTTTACCTGTTCTTTATAAAGCATCTCATTTGAAAGCTCGCTAGATTGTTGTATATGGTTTAATGCTAAATCTAACTTCCCTTGATGAAAGTAAGCTTTTGCTAAACTATATAAACTGCCAACAAACGCCTTGTCATGCCCTTGTGCTTTACTTTTAGCTATCCCTTCTTTGGCATATTCAATCGCTTGCTCAGTATTGTTAAGGTAGTTATTTAATTCGGCAAGATTATGTAAAAGTGCAGCAGCATTATAATCGTCTTTAACCTTACGGCGATAAGCCAACGATTTAGTCATAAAATGCAAAGCTTGTTGGTAATCGCCAGCATATTTATAAGCTGAGCCTAAATCACCGTAAGCGGCTGCCAGCCCCATCTCGTCAGAAATTTCTTTACGTTTTTCAATAACATCTTTAAACATTGTAATTGCAGTATCGAAGCGTTTTAGCTGCAAATGAAATATCGCAATATTAAACTTAATATCGATTTTATCTTCTTTACTACCAAATGCTTGATATAGCGGGTCTGCTTGTTGGTAACTATATAGTGCTTCTTCAAGCATACGCATAGTCGCATAAACAAGCGCCATATTGTTATATAAATTAGCTTGAGCAATGGGGGCGTCGATGGTGAGGTAATAGTTAAGCGCTTGTTGGTATGCTTCTACGGCTAAGCTGTTATTTCCTTTATAATAAGCATAAACGCCAATCCGTTTATACGCATCAGCTTCAGGCTGTTTCAAATTAAGTTTATTAGCAAATTCTCGTTCAGAAACAGCACTTTCGATTGCTTTATCAAGTTGCCCTAGTTGTTTGTATAACTTACCTTGTATTGTGAAAGCAGATAATTTGCTCAATGATGAAAGTGTGTTGTCTTGTAGCAATTTTGCAATTTCTTGTAATGCCTGATTCTTGTCTGGCATACTTTCTATCGTCAGTAACATCTGATCTGGTTTTTGAACTTCTGTAGCAAAAGAAGCGTTTATATAACAGAAAGAAAACAACACAAACAACAAAGTCGTTCGATAGACTACAGCCATCGATAACACCTTAAAACACGCAGGTTTCTTATTACAAAGGAAAGGTAGCTATTTATAGCATTTTGTAAAAAATGTCACAATGATGAATTAAGTATTTGATGCGTTTGAGATAAGTTTATCTAATATATATCAACGAGCATTTAATTGAATTTTATAGCTTGTCGGGTGTAAAAACCGCATGGCAGTCGTGGCATTGCTGCAATAACTGGTGATAATGAAATGAAACTTTTTCAATATTTCTTTGCTCAACGGCTTTTAGTAAATACTTAGCCTGATAATACATCGACGTTTCGAAATCTTTATAACGCATAACCTCTGCGCCCAATTCTTCAACTAACTTGGCCATTACATCAGTAGGTACTTTACTGCGTTGAAGTACCTTTTTTGCCGCCAGTTGCATGGCGGTATAATTTTCATCTGAAATACCTTGTTGTATTTGCTCACTACCATCTGATAAAGCGCGCATTATTTCATTAAGTGAATGATTCTCTGTGTCGTTAAAGCTGTTACCAATTGCTGACATTGAAACAAATATCCAGCAAAAATGATAAATAATTTTCATCATTTAGTCCTTATAGGTGTATTGGTGCAATTGGTAACTTTTATACAAGGTTTAAGGCTAATTTAAGGTCAATGTTAGTTGATAGCGTAAAAGATCGTGATCGAAGTCACTATTATCAATGTCTTGATAAAAGTTCGAGTAATCTTGATAGTTATCGGTAACTAAACTTCTAACTAAAGTTACCTGTGTATTAAAAATATCACTATCTTGATTAATAATATCTTCATATCCTGGTAAATTAACGCTGCTAGGCAACATCCCAGATAATGGGCCATAAGACGTCCATTTTACTGGTATCAATTGCTCTGGGGATGATGAGTACACTGTATAGTCGAATGCTATTATCGCCATAGGGTAATCACTAGCTGCGCTATAGTCATAACTGCCATCACTTGAGATTTCGCTATAGAAACTATCATCTAAATCAGGCACCGATTTAACTGCTTCAACATCAAAAACATCTTGTGTTCGGGTAGAAATTTTTTGATGCTTACTTTCAAAACTTGACGTTCCAAATACACTATCTGTTAATCTCACTAATTGAACTGACTCGGCAAGATACTCACTTTCGCTTGAATAATTATGGCTATCAAACACCAAGGTTTGAAGCGAATTTTCCGCCACTTGCGTACTAAAATGGTGTCCTGAAGCAAAATTCTGAGTATGAGTGAAGCTATCATGTTGCTCTGCTAGTATTTCATTTGCTGCCACCTCTACTGCTGCAAGTTGCCAAATACCTTGTTCATTACTAGTAAAGTCTGTTAGAAAGTCCCCCGCCCCGATGGCAGCACCTTCATCATCAACCCCCGAGACCATAAATGTTGCTACTGGCCAATTAATACCGTCACTGCTACAAGCCTGTACTTGATTAAACTGTGTAGTTTGTTCATCAACACTTTTTAACGATTGGTAAGGTAGTGAGCTTGAAGCTTGAGTGATGGTATTGAAACTTCGATGACGCAGCAGTAAGTCTTGCGTAATACACTGACATTCTTGACTGGTTTCAGCTGGCTCAAAAGGCGATAGATATTGGTAGTTTTTTTCCGCTAATGTCCCATAAAAGCTCACGATATCTAGTCCACTAACAGATTCAGATTCAGTGTCACCATCAACATTGGTGTCCTCAGCAACTATCGTATAATTAATATATTGAGATGAAGTGGTAAAAGCTATTTGGCCGTCGACATCGGCATTATAGCTTTGCAATGTTTGCCAGTTATCATCCTGCAACAGCAATTTAACCCCTGCTACCGGAACATTAATACCACATGCATTGCGGTAACTAGCGGTTAAGTTAAAGTGATATTCGCTGTCAGGTTGCTCAACTTCCGCTTCAGAAGACGTACTTGAACCGCAGCCTTGAATAAGAAAAATAATAACTACAAACGCAGCAGATTTAAAACTAATCATTAAAACTCCATTAAATTTACAACAAAAAATAACAATGCCATGGCCATTAATCGGCTGTCACAGCAGTTAACAAAAACAGAACTTGATAGTAGGACTACGAAGAATTCACTAATGTCACCAAGTCGAAAAGCTGACTACTACCAATTACGCTGACACTATCGCTAGTCAGGGTTGCACTGTGACTATTGACTTGAATAACATGTAAATGGCGCAGGTGGTCTTGATTCAACACGGGTAAAATAGTGCCATTGGGTTGGTCTATTAATCTCAGCTTAGATAACTCAAAAACATCACCAAGTTTTACGCCGTGCTGCAGACCATTATTTATAATAATTTGGTTGTTTTCGATACTAACAATTTGCGCGATACTTGCCTGGCACGCCAAACTGTCATTAATATCGACAACGGCACTGTTAACGGTGTTGAGCATCATGCGACCAAAGTCACTGCGCCAAAATAGGCTACCATTGGTGTCAACAATATAGGCATCTTCAAATGGCCAATTAGCCTCATGGTGATAGCTTTTCTCTAATAAAAATCGGCTTCTTAGCGCATCATATAAATAAACATTTAGCGTGAAATTTCTACGGACATTAACATCATCAATCAGTAAGTTGTCTTTAACTTGTTCAAACAAACTAACGTCACGAATATAGCCAAAAAGAATAAATTGGCTTGCATGTAAACTAGCAAGATATCGAGCGGTTTCACCGAGGTAACCTGACTCAATATCTAAAGAAGTTGTTGAGGTAAGTGATTGAGTTAACAATTCAACTTTTGCCACGCTTGACTCTGAAAGTAGCTGTTGTTTAAAGCGTTTTGAAACTTGTCGACCTAAATCAAATAAGCCACCTGGCGCCGCTTGCGTTTGTTTAAGTAACGGCAGCTGAGCAATAATAAGCGACTTTTTTAATTTTCGTTCGAAATCGCAATCATTAAAAATATCAATGTCGACTTTTACGGTTACCGACAGAATGTCATTATCAATTGACTCACTGATAATTTCGACTCTGCGAATGCGGTTCTCACTTTTTAGCGTGGTTTTACTGCTAATTAATAGTCCATCTAACGAAACGTTTTCAGCACTAACATAGCTACTTGTTAATAACGATGCATTGGCTATAGCTCGCTTAATTGCCATAGTGCGTTGTTCATCAAAATTAAAACTTTCAATGCGCACTTTTGCACTGCCTTGGTACCATTGTGCGGTGCTATTGAAACTAATAAAAACGGCCAAAACAAAGGTATTAAACATCAATAAGTACATGGCTTTAGTGCGAAGATTGAACATCATTTTCTCTAATCAATTATGCTGAAAAGTTTACTGAGTAAAGACGGTGATTGGTTTTCTTGCATGTCACCTTTACCGCTAAATTCTATCCGCGCATTACCGACTTTTACTGAACTAATCGTGTTATCTAAAGCGATATCTTCAACCCGTATTTCACCAGAAAAACGGATGTATTCTTCACCTTTGTTTAGCGTGATCCATTTTTCTCCCGCAACAATTAAATTGCCATTACCCATGACTTCCCACACATAAACGGTAATGTCGCCTTTTAAGAAGTTCTTTTGTTTAGTTAAGGCCGAACTATCAAACTCTTTTTCCTGTTCGTAGTCTGCACTTAAATCGTTGTTGCCCAGATTTACAGGGCCTAAATTAAGCGTTACTGGCTCAAGTGCAAAACTGCCCGATTTATCCGTTTTATAATTTAACGATTTAGTTGCAGAAGTTTTTTCCTCTAGACGCACTAAAATCATGTCTCCGACTAAGTAATGGCTGCTAGGTTGATATAACCCAACAGCTTTAGTTGGCGAGAAAAGCGACCCCGTTGGCGCTTTGACTTGGGTAATTTGAGCACTTCTAATCGGGCGAAAAGCAGATTCACCGCGCATGATTTCATTGGATTTTGCTGATATTGGTCTTTGGCTGACTTTAGGGTTACTTGGCGCATCAGCAACAACTTGTTCATCAAGATTGGTACTACTGCTACATGCTTGCAGCAGCATTGTTATCACAAGGATTTGATAGATTCTGTTATGCATAATATTGTTAAGTAGAATAAAAACTAATGTTATTGTTTCATCTTAACTAATTTATTTATTTACAGTTTTTTTAAATAAAACTAAAGAAATGTTAATTATGTAATGAATCGTAAAGCTGCTTGCTAATATCAACTCAACTACCAAAAATAGTTTACGTGACTAAAATTTCAAACAGCGATAACAATGAATATGAATGTGCTAAACCAGCTCGCGAGTACAGGGCAAAATTCAGCCTCAACAAGCCCTCTTACCAGTACTAGTAATGATATCGCTGATTGGGCTCAGGACTCTTTTGAGCAATTGACAAATTTCGACTTTGCAAACAGCTTTAGCAATTTACTCGACGAGGCAAGTAATGTATCGAAGCTTAATAATCCACAAGTCGACAATAATGAAGTCGTTGATAACCCTGCTTTGACAGAAAATGTATCACTCAATACAAATGATCTTTTAAGTATACAAAATAGTTTATTGTCGACTCTAGGTTTATCAGCACTAACTAGCGGCGATGAAATCACGGTGCTTTCACAATTAATTTCTGCATCGGATGCTTCATTAGAAAATTTACAATCGTCACTATTAACTAGCCTTCAAAGTAACTTATTTACTGCTTTTACCAAGCCTGAAACGTCATTAATTGAAAGCGAAAAGGCAGAAAAAAATGCAGAAAGTGAAAATATAAACTTGAATGACGCTACTGAGCCCTTCGCTGAACAAAGCTCCATTTTAACAACGATTGGTGAGTTTTCTTTTGGTGACAATGGCATTGATCTAACCGACGGTTTCGACACTGTTAATATTTTGCAGCACATTCCGATAATCTCGAGCATTTATCAAAATACAACTGGGGATACAATAGATGCCGCAGCAAAGTTGGGTGGTGGTTTCTTATATGGCGGAACGCTTGGCTTAACCTTGTCTGCGGTAGATCTAGCGGTCGAGTACGTTAGTGGTACTTCGTTAAGCGATAAAGTAAGCAATTTCAATTTTAGTGAATTATTCTTTAGTCTTGAGAGTAAACCTTTAGATGCTGCAGTATCGACGCTAGCCCCTAGCTTTCGCTAATCTGCGATAGCACAACTTGAATTTTCGATACTGCATAATTAGCAAGTATTCTCAGTAAATCCGTAGTACAAAACTGAATTTTCGTACTGTTACGCTGACAGTAAAGAAATTAAAATATAGTTTTACTGAAGGTATATAAGATATTGGCTGGCATCGGACATAACGCCAGCACATGGAATAGTAATATTAAAAGGCTTAACTAACAGACATCTGTGCTCTAGATTCTTGCAAGAAAACATAACCACCGCCACGAATAGTCTTAATAATGCTATTTTGATTTTGCTGCTGTAAGCTATTTGCTAATTTGCGGCGGATGTTACTAATATGCACATAAATACTGCGATCATAATAGGATATTTTTCGTCCTAACGCTTGAACACTTATATCCTCTTTAGCCATAATTTTCCCAGCATTAATCATCAAGTAATGTAGCACTTCAAATTCTAAGCCAGTTAAATCAAGCTGGTTATCACCACTGTATGCTTCTCGTGTTGCAACGCATAACGAGATATTGTTCACGTCGATGGTTTTTCGAATCGGCTCAGCAACAATATGTGCACTTCGGCGCAATACCGCACTAATTCTTACTCTGCGCTCGCGCTCATCTAAAGTGCTAGCTAAATACTCATCTGCGCCAATTTCAAAAGCATAAAGTCGATCGTAAAAGTCCTCTCGATTAGACAGCATAATAATTGGTGTAGTATGACTATCTTTAAAGCGTTTTAACGATTCAAAGCCAAAGTGTTTGGGTAAAGAAACATCAAGTAATATCAAATGATAACTTGCTGTTAATTCAAGTGAAAAAGCACTCATCCCGTCAAAACTTTTTGTTACTTCAAAACCGTCATTGGTTAACTCTAGTTTAAGTTTTTCCGTCATGCGGTTATCACTTGACACTAATAATATTTTTTTTCTCATATAGTGCGAACCCTATTTAAATTATCATTTTAATCATCTTCCGTGATAAATTTTTAGAGAAGCTCAGCGTTAATTCACTGACCGATGCTACCAGTTTTCATATTGCTAAAACTTCACTCAGCCGAGCTTGCGGCAACAAACTACATATAGGCGGCAACTTATTGCCGCCCATGTTATTGCAGGGCTATGCATACATTGCTGTCTGACTTTGTTGCGATACCGCCATATATGTTTTTATAGCTGGAGAATCGGACTGTGCAGAACCTCCAAGTTGAATGTCAGGTGAAGCTTCAGTCGGAACATGGCTTAATAAGTCCTCTGTAGAGACATTTAATATCGCAGACAGTTCATTAATACTATCTGGCGCTTGCGAGGCTGATATTTTTGCATCAAAGAAACCTGCGGCTTTTTGTTGATGAAGTTGCGCCATAAACTCTTCTACTTCGGCTTGTTGCTGCGGGTTTAGGCTTGCCAAATAACTGGCAACCGCACCTTCATTACTAATGTTGGCTTGCGTAGATGCCGCTGTATTCTCATTTGCCGTTACATTTGTAGTTACTGCCGTATCAGTTGCCAAAGCGATGGGCTTATCTATAGGTTTTGCATTTATTACTGGGGTTGTCTGATTATTCATCGTTGTAACATTCATTTTTATTCCTTGAATATTGCCATTGTTAGTTCGACTCATTAAATGCAATAACCAGACTATTTTAATTCTTTTAATGTATTGAAGTGTAAAGAACTGTAAAGATACTAAAGTTATGTTACTTTCTGCCGGCCTTGTTGTGAAAATCAGATTATTTAATACTGTAAAGTTACCTAAATTTATTTTTAAACTCTCTCGCCAATAGCTAAAACACTACGATGGTGGTTTAAAAGGCAAAAAAAAAGCTAATCAATGATTAGCTTTTACAATAAGTAGAATATCTCTGCAGAACTTAACGTTTAAATTGAAAAGGCGGCAAAATAATGCCGCCTAACTGCAAGTATTTACGTTTATTTTTCGTTTGGGTGCTTAGCAATTAACAAGGCCTTAATTTCGCTAAGTTCTCGCTCAAGCTTTTCAATTTGCGCTCGGCTTGCTGGCTCACCACCCTCTGCACTTTCACCGTGGGCTTCGGCGCGGAAATTCTCATGTTCTTGCCCCATGACTTCCAAAATAGTACCCACCATCATATTTAAAAAGATAAATGCGGTTAGGAAGATAAAAGTTAGATAATACACCCAGCTCATAGGGTGTACAGCCATGGTTTCGTACATTACATCGGTCCAATCTTCAAAGGTGGCCACACGGAATAATGTCAGCATAGAAATTGAAACGTCGCCCCACAACACTTCGTTTATTTGATGAAATAAAATGCTACCAATAGCAGCATAAATATAAAAAATAACAAACATGAGTAACGCTATATAGCCCATGCGCGGTATTGCTTTGATCAAGGCATTAATCAACAGTCGCAATTCAGGTACCATGGAAACCAATCGTAGTACTCTAAATACTCTAAGTAAGCGCGCTAGCAGTACACCTGAGCCTCCGGCAGGTATGAGGCTACCGATAACAATAATGGTATCGAAAACATTCCAGCCACTTTTAAAGAAAGCTTTCTTATTTGGGTAAGCAATAAAACGTATGCTGAGTTCAATAACAAAAAATACCGTGATCGCACTATCTAAGAAACTAAGTAGGCTAACCACTTGTTCAGGTAAGTCATGGGTTTTAGCACCAATTAACAATGCAGACATTACGATTACCGTAATGACTGACCATTGAAAAATAGGGCTAGAATCAACTTTCTTTAATCGACGTTGTACTTGATCAACAAATGAGGACATGTTCAATTATCTCTTATTAAAATGGTAATAGGTGTTATTGCAATTAGTAAATAAAATGCTCATTTATTTTATCCCTAAAGCGCTATCACTGACATGAGGGTTACTACTACGCTCTGCGCCAAAAGTACTCATAGGGCCATGTCCTGGAATAAATTGTACATCGTCACCTAATGGAAATAGATTATTACGAATAGAATTAACTAACGTTTTATGGTCGCCACGAGGGAAATCAGTACGACCAATCGAGCCTTTAAAAAGTACATCACCAACTTGTGCCAACTTTGAGTCAGCGTGATAAAACACCACATGTCCCGGTGTATGCCCTGGGCAAAAATAAACATCAAGTTCAATAGCGCCGAATGACACTTTATCGCCCTGGTTTAGCCAACGATCAGTGCTAAATGAATCAGCATGTTCGAAACCAAAATGAGATTTCTGCTGTGGAATTAAGTCAATCCAAAATTGATCTTCTTGATGTGGCCCTTCAATCGGTACATTATAAAAATCAGCAACACTTTGCGTTGCACCAGCGTGGTCAATATGCGCATGAGTTAATAGCACTTTCACTAACGTAACATCACATTGTTTAATGGCAGCTTGAATTAATTCGATATCTCCACCGGGATCAATAACCACAGCTTCTTTGGTTTTCTGACACCAAAACAAAGTACAGTTTTGCTGAAAAGGTGTCACGGGAATAATTTGATATTGCAACATAGATCTCTTAACTATTTAAAATACACCGCATTTAAATCGGTAATTTCGTGCATGCGTTTTATTTAATAGAGATATAGGGCGCAAGCACAAGAATTCAAGCCGTAGTTTAGCAGTATTAAATGAAAGATAATTAATCACCTTTGCAAAAAAACAACGTTAAAGGAAACAAATCGTTAAAAAAACTTTGCTAACGACAGTTATCTAGGTAAGCTCAAACCAAAACACTTACAACAATAATAATAATCATTTATGAGCACTATTAGAGATTCGTTTCACTCGAGAATAGGTTTTGTTCTCGCTGCCGCAGGTTCGGCAATTGGTTTAGGTAATATTTGGGGTTTCCCAACACAAGCAGCAAATAATGGCGGCGGCGCATTTTTATTCGTCTATCTCATTGTTACTGTTTTACTAGCACTACCTGCTTTATATGCTGAAGTTTATATTGGTAACCAAGCGCAAAAAAATCCCGTTTCAGCGTTAGAAGATGCCTGCAGAGACACCGCACCTAAGTTAGGTAAGTATGCGGGGTTAATTGGTTTAAGTGGCGCAATCATGATGTTGAGCTTCTACACCATAGTTGCCGGTTGGATGCTTGCTCACGCCCTATCACCATTATTTGAATTGCTAGGTCATCACGATATTTCACAGTGGCTGGCGACCTCAAGTACGCAAAGAAACCTTATGTTTACGCCAATATTTATTTTATTAGGTGCAGGGATTATTCACCAAGGTGTTAACGCGGGTATTGAGAAATGGTCAGCCCGTTTAATGCCAGTGCTATTAATCATGCTTATTGGCTTAATCGCTTACATACTGCAACAGCCTGGCGCTGAAAAAGGCTTAGCTGTTTATTTAATACCTGACTTTTCTCAGGTTACTAACCCTGAGTTAATTATTTCAGCCATGGGCCAAGCATTCTTTTCGTTATCAATTGGTGTTGGCGGAATGATGGTATATGGCTCATATATGAAGAAAGACCGTGATATTGGTAAGTTGGCGCTTTCAATTACCGCCCTTGATACTTTTATTGCCTTTATGGCCGGTTTACTGATTATTCCTGCCCTATATGTTGCTCAAGAAGCAGGACAGCAAGTATTTCAAGGTGAAAAGCTCATTGGTGAAGGTCAGTTAATTTTCAATATACTGCCTGAGTTGTTTAATTCTATGGGAAATATTGGCTTAGTAGTGGCGATTAGTTTTTTCTCATTGTTATCAATTGCCGCCCTAACATCGACTATTTCATCAACAGAAGTGCCAGTGTCTTACCTTATGGAAGGGAAAGCATTTAGTCGCTCGAAGGCCACTTGGTTAGTCTCTACCATTGTATTAACGGCTAGCATGATTCTAATTGCTTTCTTTGATAGTCTATTTGGCATTGTTATTCGCGTACTTACCACTATTTTACAGCCATTAAGTTGTTTATTTTACTTTATAGTTGTTGGCTGGTTATGGAAACGCGGTAACAAATTGCGTGATGTTTCATTGCAAAATGGCAGAAAATGGTTACCAATATGGGGCAATTACTTACGCTTTGTTTGTCCATTATTATTAACTGTTGTTTTTGTTAATGTGGCGATTTTAAACTAACGATAAAATTTATATTGTTAGTTTAATAGCGAAAGCCAATGACCTTCATCATTGGCTTTTTTGTTGGCTAACTTTTAGCTCGCTATTGAGAAACGTTATTACGACCTGACTTTTTCGCCCGATATAATGCTTGATCCGCTTGCTTTAAAGTTTGCTCAAAATTGAGCTTGTCAACTCTAGCAGCCACACCAATAGAAATAGTGACACTAACAGTTTTCACATTACTAGTATTCTTGCCTGTTCTTGATTTTTTAGTTTTACGCTGCGCTTGCCTAATAACAACTTTATAGTCTTGAACGGCTTGTCTAACCGCTTCTAATAAAGGTAATGCTTGCTCAGGTGACTTTCCAGAAAAGATAATAGTGAATTCCTCACCACCATAACGAAAAACTTTCCCACCACCTTTTACTTGTGCCAATTTACTCGCTACAAGCTTTAGCACTTGGTCGCCAATATCATGACCATAAGTGTCGTTAAACTTTTTAAAGTGGTCAATATCAAGCATTGCTAGGGTGTATTTTCTACCTAGTGCTAAGGCTAATTGGTTCAATGCCCTACGTGATGGTAAACCGGTTAACTCGTCTCGATAAGCAAAGAAATATGAGTCGACAAGAACAACCAACAAGTAGTGGAAAGTTATTAACGTCAGCAAAACACTCCACGGTAAATCTATAACCTGATAATAATGGCCTAACCAAACAGCAAAACTACTCAATAATGCTGTAGTCACTAAGCTTTTTTCACGTAAAGTTTGCCATAGCAACAATGCAGCACAACACAATAATGGTAGCTCGATACTTACGTACTTGAGATAGTCAGCTAATATAGGAAAGCTCGCCAACGTTGCCTGCACATCAGTTTGACTATTCAACCAGTAATAACAAATAAGGCCAACAGCCGATAATAGCAACAAGCGATATAAGCCATGGATAGACAGCAAGCCCCTATCTTTCACCAAGCTTAGTACCGCGAGTACACTAGCCAAAAATAAGATCAGCCAATCGCTTTGAGCCAACAGCCACTCATTCCAAGGTAAGGTGCTGGAAAGATTAAGATAAAATAACAGGAATAATGTAGCGCTTAAGGCCAAACGGCTACGGTTGAAATAACTTGCAAGAACGGCAGTTGCGACAAGTAAGCCATAAAGAACTTGCTCTATCAAAGTAATTTTTGCTGACCAAACGCTTTGAAATTCGTTAATCAACAGAAACAAAATAAGAAAGCCTAATAGGCTAATAAGACTCTTCTTTATACAGCTAAAGTACGGTAACAAGCATAAACTCCAAAGTTAGAGGCAAAAAACAGATCTACGCACCGATAATATCAAAGGTACTGATATTACGGAGAATAATGTAATTTCCTTCAATCGACAATGTCTCACATCAAAGTAAATGTGTATTTAAAGCAGTTGTGTCATCAACCTACGAAGTTTTAGTCAACCTCGATTTTTCAATAATTTGAAATATTCAAATAATCTTTATTCAACCGGTAGTGCAACTGGCTTGTCTTCTTGTTGCAATTCAACCTGTTCTATTTTCTCAAAGCGACTACTTATTTTATCTGCAGAAGTATGAATTTGTTTTACATCACTTGCCGCTTGATCAATATGTTTTGCAAGATTTGCAAAGCGGCCTTTAAAGCGAGAAAAGTCAGCTGAAAGGTGTGATAAGTGCGCTTGAATGACATGAATTTGTTTGCGAGTAGCTTCATCTTTTAGCACTGAACGAGCAGTGGTTAAAATGGCCATTAAGGTGGTTGGCGATGCTAACCAAACACGTTTCTTATTTGCATACTCAACCAAGTCAGCATGGTGAGCATGTATTTCGGCAAAAATAGCTTCAGCGGGAATAAACATGATGGCACCGTCTGCGGTTTCTTTTTCAATAAGGTATTTACCGCTGATGTCATTAATGTGCTTTTTAATGTCAACTTTAAACTGCCGCTCTGAAGCTTTACGGTCAAGTTCACCTAAGCTGTTATCAGCCATTTTTTTATAGTTCTCTAATGGGAATTTTGAATCAACCACGACATTACCGGTCGGTTCAGGTAAGAATAAAATACAGTCAGCAATTTTCCCGTTAGAAAGTGTATGTTGAATAGCAAAATGTTGTTCAGGCAAAACATTTCGAATTAAAGAGTTTAATTGCACTTCACCAAATGCACCACGTGAGCGTTTATCAGAAAGTACCTCTTGTAAACTGACCACATTGGTAGAAAGCTCTGTAATTTTCTTCTGTGCATCATCAATCAGCGCTAAGCGTTGTAAAATATCATTAAAAGTTTTAGTAGTTTTTTCAAAACCGTCAGCTAAGCGTTTTTCAACTTGTCCGCTAATATCTTTTAAACGGTTATCAGTCGATGTCGTCAGTTCATTAATGCGCAGTGTCATTTGTTCACTTGCTAAATGTAATGACTTAGCCATTTCTTCACGGCCTAGCTTAGTCATATTCGCAAGCTGATTAATCATTTGCTCTAATGATTTTACCTGATTACTGTTAAAGCTTGCATGATGTTCATGCAATGTTTCTTTAAGATGCTCACTATTACGATGTATCAACTGAGTTTGTTTTTCTGCTTGCTCACCAAGTTGACGTAACAACTTTAATTTAAAGTCAGAAATTTGTTGCTCAAAATAGCTTTTCAATTCACTTTGTTGGCTGGCTAAATTTTGATGATTAAGATTAAGCTGCTGCTGTAATTGTTGCTGCTGACTGGCATTGACTTCGTAACTAAGGTTTACTTTTTCTAGCAATTGTTGCAAAAATTCTTGCTGCGCAATTACCACTTTTTCGCTATTAGTTAGCTTTCGATAGAAAAAAAACATGAAAAAAATCAGAAAAAACATTACGGCTAAAGATACGGCGACTAACATCGGCGTATTTTCTAAAGTTAACCAAGCTAAGGGAAAAGTTGAATTCATGAATACGCCAAACACTGTAAATATTAACAGTTATTAGAGCATAATAACGCTATAAGGTTAATAGTTTAACAAAATTAATTTAGCGTCTGTGTAGCAACTAAAGTGCCGTGCTTGGAATTGAGTCCTAAACCCTATCACCAATTCTATTTAAAATTTCTACCCTACCATCACAGACAGCGACGATGGATTTATCAACTTTAAAACTTTCAGGAATGATCACTCGACCATGTTTGTTCTGCGGTAATAATTGCACTTCGTGCATCAGCTCAAGCGAAATATCGTTATAGTATAAAATAGTGACTAGGCGATCTTCCGTTTCGCGACTTTCGTCAGGTTTATTTTCTTCCATGCTAACTTTCTACAACTTTTTTTGATGTTATATTTAGTGTAGACCTAATTGATAAAAACATATAAAAAAACGGTAATTCAATTACTTGAATTACCGTTTTTATTAAAACACTTAATAATTTAACTAGCTACCAAACCTAATTAGTATATTTTTTCATCCAATTAAAGACTTCTTGATACCATACTTTCAGGTTATCAGGATTACGAATATGATGATCTTCGTCTGGAAACATCACTAATCGACTAGGAATATCTTGGCGCTGTAACGCTGTAAATGCACCTAAGCTTTGTGCGTAAGGCACACGGTAATCTAGCTCACCTTGAATCACTAACATCGGTGTTTTCCAGTTTTTAACTAACGCTGCAGGGTTGTATTTATTGTAGTCTTCGCTACCTTCCCAAACTGGTCCACCCATATCATGTTCAGGAAACCATAGCTCTTCTGTTGAACCATAAAAACTTGGCATATCGTATAAACCGGCATGATTAACAATACAATTAAAGCCATCAGCCCAATTACCTTGGATCCAGTTCATCATGTAACCACCGTATGAAGCACCTAACGCACAGGCATTATTTGCATCCATCCAAGGTTGTTTTTTCGTAATATCAGCAAAACCTTTTTGTAAGTCTTCTAGCGGCTTACCGCCCCAGTCACGCGCTATTGCATCGGTAAAATCTTGACCGTAACCAATAGAGCCATGAAAGTCTATCATCACAACAGCATAGCCTTGTGCAGCCCAAAGTTGAGCATTCCAACGGTAATGAAACATATTACCAAAGCTACCTTGCGGGCCACCATGTACTAAAAAGGCAATTGGATATTTATTGCCCATTTGGTAGTTAGCAGGTTTTAACCAATAACCATATACGTCTTCATCATTCCAACCTTTAAAGCTAAACTGTTCAAATTCAGCCAATGTTATGTTGCTTAATTTATCTGCATTAACAGTTGTAAGTTGCTTTAATTGATAACCATCTCGGTCAATGGAAAAAATATCAGTTGGTGCATCAAGGGCATGACGAGTAAAGAATATCTTATCTGCTGTTACCGCAATTTTACCAGCTGTACCATCATTATAAACACGACGCACATCGCCGAATTCAGGATTTATTTCGAAAATGCTTTTTTGACCAACATCATTAGCCGTTACGTACAATGTTCGATTATCGTTAGCGAATACTAATTCACTAACAGAACGATCCCATTGCTTTGCTACTGCACGCGTTTTGCCGGTTTTACTATCACGGATCATGACAGTAAACTTGTCTGACTCATAACCTGGTACTGACATCGCTTTATAAGCCAAATAACGACCATTCGGTGAATAAACAGGTTTTGCATCCCATGCGGTATTTTCAGCGCTAAGATTAGTTAATTTTTTAGTGTTTAAATCCACTTCAAAAATATCGAAATTGGTATTCCATGCTTGTTCTTTACTTGGTAATTTTGCAGAAAAGCTTAAGGTTTTACCATTTGGGTGAAAACTCACTTCACTTGCGCCAGCAATATCCCCCTGCCAAGTTGGCATTAAGTCTGTAGCTTGTGTAAATGCGCCTGATTCAGCTTTGTCTGCAACAAATAAATGTGACTTATACGCAGTATTCCATGTATCCCAATGGCGAACCATCAATTGGTCATACACTCTAACGTTGTGTTTTTTCTTAGCATCAACAGCTTTGACATCAAGCGTACATTGCAGTGTTTCACAACCAGGCATAACAGTTAATTCAACAGCAAAACGTTTGCCGTCAACAGACATTTGAAAACCATTGATATCAAGTGGCAACGCCGAAACTTGCTGAGCTTCACCGCCTGTTAGTGGCAATTGCCATATTTGTGAACTGCCACTACGCGAAGAAAGAAAATAAATGCTTTTACCATTTTGTGCATATACAACATTGCTTTCACCACTTTTATTGCTGGTAAGTTGCTGCACTTGCTTTGAATTAACATTTTGCATGTACAGATGGTTATCACCTGAACGTATGCCTTTTTTCAAACGATAAATAAAGCTGTCACCTTGCGGTGATACGACAAAATCATGAATTTGGTTAAACTCAGTTAACGCATTAACATCTAATACGCTTGGCTCTGCACTCGTTGCAGCATTACCGACACTAGCAAATGCTAAGGTAGTGAGTGCCGCCATGCTAATAGTATTTTTTTTCATAACATCCTACTTTTATTTTTAAGCTTATTTCTTGCTAAAAAAAACGCCCGTAACGGGCGTTTTTTTTAATAAAAAGCTATTCGCCTTTTAGTTTACTGTCAATTTCTTCAATTTTGGCCTGCCAAATTGCAGGGCCGGTAACGTGTGCTGACTCGCCTAGGCTATCAACCGCTACGGTTACTGGCATATCTTCCACTTCAAATTCATAAATCGCTTCCATTCCCATATCTTCAAAAGCGACAACTTTTGCTTTCTTAATCGCTTTAGATACCAGGTAAGCTGCACCGCCAACCGCCATTAAGTACACTGACTTATGGTTTTTAATGCACTCTACCGTTGCAGGACCACGTTCAGCTTTACCGATAGTGCCTAGCAAACCAGTTTCAGCAAGCATCATCTCAGTAAATTTGTCCATACGCGTTGCCGTTGTTGGGCCAGCAGGACCAACAGCTTCATCGCCAATGGCATCAACAGGACCTACGTAGTAAATAAATTTGTCAGTGAAATCAACAGGCAGTTCTTGCCCTGCCGCTAACATGTCTTGAATACGTTTATGCGCAGCATCACGACCAGTTAAAATAGTGCCGCTAAGTAATACCGTTTCACCTGTCTTCCAATCACTTATGTCTGTTTTTGAAAGCTCATCAACATTAACACGACGAACATTTTCTCCAACTTCCCAAGTAATTTCAGGCCAGTCTTCTAATTTTGGCGGTGTTAAATCAGCTGGACCTGTACCATCAAGATGGAAATGAACATGTCGAGTCGCCGCACAATTTGGGATCATCACAACTGGTTTTGAAGCCGCATGTGTTGGCACAGAGTTAATTTTGATATCAACAACCGTTGTTAAACCACCTAAACCTTGAGCGCCAATACCTAGCTTGTTAACACGGTCATAAATTTCTAAACGTAATTCTTCTTCAGCATTTTCAGGGCCACGATCAAGTAGCTCTTGAATGTTTACTGGGTCCATTAAGCTTTCTTTTGCCAATACACCGGCTTTTTCAGCCGTACCACCAATACCTATACCTAGCATGCCAGGTGGACACCAGCCTGCCCCCATTGTTGGTAATGTTTTCACTACCCAGTCAGCAATTGAATCACTCGGGTTTAGCATAGCCATTTTAGATTTGTTTTCACTACCGCCGCCTTTAGCAGCAATCATTACTTCAATATGATCACCCGGTACCATATCAATATGAACAACCGATGGCGTATTGTCTTTAGTATTAATGCGTTTACCCGCTGGGTCAGCAACAATTGATGCTCGTAACGGGTTATCAGGATTTAAATAAGCACGACGAGTACCTTCATCAACCATTTGTTGTACGGTCATATCAGTGTTATCCCACTGAACAGCCATACCTACTTTTACGAAACAGGTAACAATACCAGTATCTTGACAGATAGGACGCTTACCATGTGCCGACATACGTGAGTTAATGAGAATTTGTGCAATCGCATCTTTCGCAGCTTGGCTTTCTTCTTTGTGGTACGCCTTTTCAAGCGCTTGAATAAAATCAAGTGGGTGATAATAAGAAATGTATTGCAGTGCATCGGCAACACTTTCGATTAAATCTTGTTGTTTAATAATAGCCATAACGGTCTCTTTTTTTATCAATTGGGCGAGAGATAAGTTGAAAGTTATAAATTTGCCGATATCATACCTTGCTTGTTACATGCCTGCCAGTATCAAATGGTCTAATATAATGACCTAGATACATAGATCATAACTAAAATTTTATTGCTTAAAGAGTGTGAGAATACATTGCCATTGAATTCAACAATAAGACTGTCTGCACAGTTATTACCGTTAGGTACTTCATTTACTAGTCAAAGCCTTTTTTCGCTTATCGCTGAACAGCCTTGGGCAATGTGGCTGGACTCTTGTGATAGTGAACATGTTGATAGTCGATACGATATTATCGTATGGCAACCAAGTATTACCTTGACGACCCATGGTGATACTACTCGGGTATGCAACCTGTTTGACGGTAATAGTTACACCAGCCAAGGCGATCCTCTATTACTTGCTAAGCAAGAGCAACAAACATTATTTTCTACCGTAGAAGTAGAACAATGTGCCCTGCCATTTAAAGGCGGCACTGTCGGTTATTTTGCTTATGACTTAGGCAAGCGCTTTGAAACAATTCAGCAACAAACAAAAAAAGATATTGATGCTCCTGAAATGGCAGTAGGGATATATCAACAAGCAGTAATTTATGACAAGCATACACAATCATTTTGGTTATTATGTGATGATAAAAAACGAGCTCAAATAACTGACTTTTTTACTAGTGCTGTAAAAAAAGAAGCCGATAAACCTGCCAATTTTCAACTAACCTCCGCATGGCAATCAAACATGCAGCCAGCGCAATACCGCGAAAAATTTAATAAGGTTCAAGACTACCTACTTTCTGGCGATTGTTATCAAATTAACTTAGCCCAACGCTTTAGCGCCAAATATATCGGCAGTGAATTCCAAGCGTATTGTGCCTTACGCCAAGAAAACAAAGCCCCGTTTTCTGCATTTTTACGCTTCGCTGACAATGCTATTTTAAGTATTTCACCCGAACGTTTTTTACAACTGTCCGATAACAAAGTACAAAGTAAACCGATTAAAGGCACCCGGCCAAGAAGCGACGACCCAATTGTTGATCAAGCAAATGCTGATGACTTACAACACGCGAGTAAAGACAAAGCGGAAAATTTGATGATAGTTGACTTATTGCGTAACGACATCAGCCGTGTTTGTGTAGCAGGCAGCGTAAAAGTCCCATCAATTTTTGCAATTGAAAGCTTCCCTGCTGTACACCACTTAGTCAGTACGGTTGAAGGTGAGATACACCCTGACTATGACGGAACCGATTTATTACGCGCGGCGTTTCCTGGTGGTTCAATCACAGGCGCACCAAAAATAAGAGCCATGGATATCATTGAAGAACTGGAGCCCAATCAACGTAGTGTTTATTGTGGCTCTATTGGCTACCTTTCCGCTTGTGGGAAAATGGATACTAGCATCACTATACGAACCCTAATATGTAGTAAGCAACAAGTATATTGTTGGGCTGGCGGCGGATTAGTTGCTGATTCTGACGTTGACAGTGAATACCAAGAAACATACGATAAAGTAAATAAAATCCTACCGATTTTAAGTACCTTGAACATGTAAGAGCCTGGCATAAGTAAATTACTGCTGAGTTATTCCTAGAAGTATTCCATATTTTGAAGGTGATGTATGACTAAAGATGAGTTTGTCCAACGCTTTCAAATGCAAGCACTGCCTGATTCGGTACATAAGTTTCGTTACCCACATAAACTTAAAAGTGCAGCGGTGCTTATTCCTATTGTTAGCAATCAAGGCCAACTTGAAGTTTTACTGACAAAGCGCGCCAGTCATTTAAGGCACCACCCCGGTCAAATTAGCTTTCCTGGCGGTAAAGCTGAGCCTAACGATCAAAACTTGATCGCGACAGCGCTGCGAGAAACACAAGAAGAAATTGGTCTAAAACCTGAAAATATTCAAATACTCGGGCAACTAAAGTCTTACCAAACTATATCAGGCTATGAAATAACGCCTATAGTTGCCTTTGCGCAAAAAGAGCAAAGCTACCAATTTGATGATAATGAGGTGGCAGAAGTTTTTCATGTGCCCTTATCCCATTTTTTAAAACGTGAACACCACATTAAAGTGGCGACCTTCCACCAAGGTAAAAGCCATAACATTCACTTTATGCCTTATCAAAATCACAATATTTGGGGAGCAACCGCGGCCATACTGCATGACCTTAGTGTATTGTTAAATTAAACCCTGCCACCGTGAATTACTCGCTATAATTATTACACCCGTACCACTTGATACAACATTTTGTTTTGAATGCTGAAAGCTTTCAGCTACAATCACCGAACAAAATTTTACTTTCACCTATATTTTACAATATTTATTCAGGTTTATTTATGATTAGTGTATTTGATATGTTTTCGATAGGAATTGGTCCATCCAGTTCTCATACCGTTGGCCCAATGAAAGCAGCAAAGTTATTTGTTGAACATCTTATTGCTGAAGATAAATTAGCGAAAACAGATAGAGTAAAATGTGAATTGTTTGGCTCGCTTGGTCAAACGGGTATTGGTCATGGCACGGGTAAAGCAGTTATTTTAGGACTTACCGGACAAAGCCCTGAAACGATTCCTGTTGATTCTATTGAATCAACCCTAGCTGAAGTTGTTGCCAGTGAAAAAATAAGTTTAAACATGCAGCACCTAATTAATTTCCCAAAATCAAACGCTATTGTTTATCATCGCCGTAAAACCTTACCTGCTCACTCTAACGCTATGACCATATTTGCTTATAGTGGTGAAGAAGTCATATTCGAAGAAACTTACTACTCAATTGGTGGCGGTTTTATTGTTAAAGACTGCGACTTTGAAAAAGAAAAAGATAAAGCTTTATCTACACATGCCAATATCAATCGCCCACATCGTTTTACAAGTGCTGATCAATTATTGCAAATTGCCAATGAAAAAGGCTTGAGCATTAGCACCATCATGATGGATAACGAAAAATGTCTGCAAGACGCCGTAAACATTCGTAAAGGTTTACTCGATATTTGGCACGCAATGAAAGCGAGTATTGACCGCGGTATGGTAACCGAAGGTATTTTACCCGGTGGTTTAAAAGTAACGCGTCGTGCACCGGCATTACACCGTGCATTAACGGTTGAACAAAATGCAGACCCGCTTGCTGCGATGGACTGGGTTAATTTATTTGCCTTAGCGGTTAATGAAGAAAATGCTGCGGGTAGCCGAGTAGTTACCGCACCAACCAATGGTGCTGCAGGTATCCTTCCTGCGGTTTTATGTTACTACGATAAATTTATTAAGCCGGTAACTGATGATGATTGTATTCGTTATTTATTAACAGCTGCCGCCATTGGCATTCTATATAAAACCAACGCGACTATTTCTGGCGCGGAAGGTGGTTGTCAAGCTGAAGTCGGTGTTGCTTGTTCTATGGCAGCTGGGGCATTAACCGAAATTATGGGCGGCTCACCAGTACAAGTAGAAAACGCGGCAGAAATTGGTATGGAACATAATTTAGGCTTAACTTGTGACCCTGTTGGCGGGCTTGTTCAAGTACCTTGTATTGAACGTAATGCCATGGGTTCAGTAAAAGCAATTAATGCCTCTCGTTTGGCTTTACGCGGCACGGGAAATCAAAAGGTTTCGCTCGATAAAGTGATTAAAACCATGTGGGAAACCGGTAATGATATGAAGACCAAATATAAAGAAACCTCACGTGGTGGCTTAGCCGTTAATATTATTGAGTGTTAGTTATTACCTGTAAGCCCGGTATCGCTACATAAAGTTTATTTGATAGGTTTCGCACATCAAAAAGCCAAAGTAATTTATTACTTTGGCTTTTTTGTGTTTAATTACTTATCACGCCCATGTGGTGCAAGCCAGTCTTGTTGATGGCTTAATGGCACAATACCATGAGGATTAATCGCTAAGTGGCTGGCGTAATAATGACGTTTAATATGCGCATGATTCACTGTGCTAGCAATTTCTGACATTTGGTATAGCTCAAGCATGAAATGATAAAGATGCTTAAACTCTGCCAACATGCGTAAATTGCATTTGAAGTGGGTGTGATAAACCGAATCAAAACGCACCAATGTCGTCCATAAACGCCAATCAGCTTCGGTTATTTCATTACCGGTTAAATAACGCTTCTCACTAAGAACGTCATCTGCTTTTTGTAGTGCTTTAAATAGCTTTTGAGCATTTTCCTCATAAGCACTTTGGCTTGTGGCAAAGCCCGTTTTATAAACACCGTTATTAATGTCATGATAGATCCACTCATTCACTTCATCAATACTATGTCGTAAATGCTCAGGATAAAAATCAAGTGTATTGCCCGTTAAATGGTTAAACTCACTATTAAACATTCGAATAATATCAGCTGATTCATTGCTAACAATCACTTGCTTTTGCTTATCCCACAGCACTGGTACGGTAATATTGCCTTGATAACCAGCATCACTTTTATGATAAATTTCTGACATAAACTCACAATCATATAAGGTATCACCTGTAGTTTGATATTCACTAGCAGAGCTATCATCATGTTGAAAGCTCCAGCCTTTATCATGCATATCGGGATGTACAACACTCACTGAAATATGCTCAGCTAAACCTTTTAGTTGACGAAATACCAAGGTTCGATGCGCCCAAGGACAGGCAAGTGAGACATATAAATGATAACGACCTGACTCAGCCTTAAACCCCGTACTGCCATCAGCACTTAACCACTGACGAAACTGTGAAGCCTTACGTTGATAGTTGCCTGCTTTAATACTTGATTTCCAATTAGAGCTAACCTTAGTCATAACTTTTCTCACTATTATTTATATGAATGCCACTTAAGCCATTTTCATCAAAATTACTGACGAATACCTTCAATATGTAACTCTAAATCCACTTGGCCGTAGTCATTTTTAAAACCAAAGTCCCCCATACCAATACTCGTTGTACCACTAAAGCCTAAACGGTTTCCGCCCCAAGGATCATCACCTTCACCGACTTTCACTGCATCAATGACCATAGGTTTAGTGATGCCATGTAAGGTAAATTCACCTGTTATTAGTAATTTTCCATTACCTTTATCTTCAATTTTATTGCTGATAAATGTTGCTTGAGCAAACTTAGCTACATCAAGAAAATCATCAGAACGCACATGCTTATCACGTAACGCATGGTTTGAGTCAAAGCTTGAAGCATCAACAGTTACTGATATTTTCGCGGCGCTAATATCACTTTCGTCATAAGAAAAGTTGCCGCTAAAAGTGTTAAAACGCCCTGTAAGAATACTAAAACCCAAATGACTAGCTTTAAAGTTAATTGAAGCGTGTGCGCCTTCATGGTCAATTTTGTAATCAGCCGCCGCTGCTGGCAAAAATACACTAGACGCCAATAATGATGCTGCTAATAGTGATGATGTTAATACAGATTTTCTCATTTTTTTTCCTATTGCCTTAAGGCTAATTTTAAATTTAAGTTGTTTATTTATTTGATGACTTACTTGATGATTTACTATTCTATTCATCAGATTTAATCATTCGCATTAATGTTCTGTCTTTATCAATAACATGATGTTTAACTGCGCCAGCGCCATGAACTAAAGACAAAGCAATTAAGGAATACGCAATATATTCATGAACTAAACCCGCTAAGTCTTCCTGGTTTTCAATTAACTCACCAAGCCCTGCAACACTAAACCAGTTGAAAACATCAATTGCTCTACCGTCTGCCGTTGAGATTAAGTAGCCACTAATGAAAAGTGAAAAAAGTAGAACATAAATAACGATATGAGTAACACTAGATGCCCGTTTTTCAATTATTGTATGACTAAGTATTACTTGGGGTTTTACGCTAAATTGACGCCAAAGCAGACGAATTAGTGTTGCGCTTAACAATAAAATACCGACACTTTCATGCCAATGAGGCGCTTTTTGATACCACTCGCTGTAGTACGTTAAATCAACCATCCAAAAGCCGACTCCGAACATTGCAAAAACACTAATAGCACTGAGCCAATGCAGTAGCTTACTGACCAAGCCATAATTTTCATTCGTATTTTTCCACATAATTAATGCCTACCTTTAAGCAGTTCCGTTTGGTAGAGAACCTACTTCTAAATCGATAAAGCTATTCTAATCAAAGCATCCAACGTAATAAATATGAATTAAGACAAATGATAATTGCACAAAACGTAACAATAAGAAGAAAATAAATGACATACGCGTTCTTGCGCATTCGTGTGCTGGCGATATAGCGTTTACTCTGAACATAAAAAAAAGCGAACAGTTAACTGTTCGCTTTTAGAAAGTAATCAAATTGTAGTGAGGATTTACATACTTATTAAGGTTACGTTTTTTCTACCTTAATCTTATAAAAAACACTATACAGTACCGGTACTGCAATCATAGTGAGAATGGTTGCAAATGCTAACCCGCCCATAATAGTCACAGACATATCAGCAAAAAACGGGTCAAACACTAGTGGCATAACGCCTAGTATGGTTGTTATCGCAGCCAGTGAAACCGGTCTTAAGCGGCTTAAGCTAGCTTCAACAATCGCCAACGCTTTCTCTTTACCTTCCGCTATTTGCAGATCAATTTCTTCAAGTAGCACAATGGCATTTTTAATTAGCATGCCGAATAAACTTAAAAAGCCTAATAACGACATAAAGCCAAAAGGTAAGTCAGCTAACAACAAACCCGCTACAACACCTACGACTGCCATTGGTACAATAAGCCATATAATAAGGGGCTGTCTTGCTCGACCAAAAAGCAGCACACTAATAATAAACATAATTAAAAAGCCCAATGGTAAGCCTTGACCCAAAGCAGCTTGGGCTTTGCGTGCAGACTCATATTCACCACCCCACTCAAGCTGGTAACCATCAGGTAATTCAATCGCTTCCATCGCGGCTTGCGTTCGTCCAAATGCTTCACCTGTCGTTTCATCATAACCGGCTTCGGCTTTTACGGTGATGGTTCTAACGCGATCACGACGATTGATTAATAACTCTTCACTTGAGTAAGTCATTTTGCCACTTACTTGCTTAAACGGAATATAGGTTCGTTGGCTGCTACTCCACACTAAGCTATTTTCAAGCCCGACTAACTGATCAGTATTACCACTACTGTTTCTAGCAATAATTGGGTATAGATAATCTCCATCTTGCAATTGTCCGATTTTCAGGCCCTGCATATAAAACTCAATTGCCTGACTAAAATCATTTCTTGAAACACCAGCAATACCGGCAGAAATATCGTCATATTCTGGCGCTAGTACAATACCTTTATCGCGCCAATCATCTCGAATATCTCTGATCTTGCCATCTTCAAAATATATTGCTTTAGCTTGTTCAGCTAGTTGCCTTAATACAGCAGGGTCTTCACCAGAAAATCGCGCTTGTATTTTTGCGCCAGCACCAGGACCAAATTGCATAATTTCAGCGTAAAAGTTCACTTTAGGGTTAGCTTGTCTTAATTCATTTGAAATTTGCTGGGCTAAACGTGGAATATCAGCGGCATCAAAAGCACGAACTAAAAATAAACCATAGCTTTCATTGGGTAATTCAGGTGAGAAAACTAAGGTGAAACGTTCAGAGCTTTCACCAATAAATGTTGATAATGACTCAATACCTTCAGTTGCAAGAATGAGTTTCTCGCCTTGCTTCATGTACTTTTCGGTAGCACGAATATCAGAATCTTGTGGCCCCCAATAATGAATAAAAAATACTGGGGTATTTGAAGGCGGGAAAAAACCCTGCTTTATCAAACCAAAGCTCGCATAAGCGGTGATAGTAATTGCCACCAAAATGCCAAGGGTTAAGCCACGCCAATGCAAAGCTGTGCGTAATACCACTAAGTAAGCTTTATGAAATAAAGAGTGGCTGTCACCGTCACTGGCTTTAGTGCCAACTTTGTAGAAATATTTTCCTAATAATGGCGTAAGCGATACTGCCAATATCCAGCTTAGTAGCAATGAAATCAGTACTACGGCAAATAATGAGAATAAAAACTCACCTGTGGCATCATCGGATAAGCCAATACCGGAAAAGGCAGCAATACCTATAACGGTAGCGCCAAGCAATGGCCACTGCGTGCGTTTAACAATAAAGCTCGCTGACTCCATTGCTGACTTGCCTTTTTCCATGCGCAGCATCATACCTTCTGCGACCACAATGGCATTATCAACTAACATCCCCATAGCAATAACCATAGCGCCTAAGGAGATGCGTTGCAGCTGCAAGTCGTAAAGCCACATAATTAACACAGTACCTAATACTGTGATTACTAACGTGCCGCCAACAACAATACCTGAGCGCCAGCCCATAAATAAACATAATGCTAAGGTAACTACAGCTACCGAGGCTTCTAAGTTAAAAATGAAACCATCAACTGACTTATCAACTATTTTTGCTTGGTTATAAATAGAAGAAACATTAATACCAGCCGGTAATTTGGCAATAACTTCAGCAAGCTTAACTTCAATTTTCTTACCTACTTCAACTACGTTAATATCGTTTTGAGCTGATACAGCTAAAGTCACGGCACGCTCACCATTAAAGCGTTTCAAACCACTGGGAATTTCTACTGGTTGAACACTTAACTCAGCAATATCTTTAATTTTAATAGAAGCATTTTTGCCAGGGATAACAATTGAGAGATTCTCGATTTCTTCAATTTTATTTGTTGAACTTTCTACTGGTATACGAATTTGTTTGTCACCAACATATAATCGTCCACCACTAAACGGCTTTAAGTTACTTGCTAAGACTTGTTGAATATCAGGAAAAGATAAACCTAGCCCTGCTATTTGATAACTGTCAATTTTAGCAACTATTTCTTCCTCAAGAATACCGCCTACTTGTACTTTAGCAACACCATCTACGGTTAATATTTCACGACGAATAATGCGAGAAAACTCACGCATTTGATGAGCACTAAAATCCGGCGCAGATAAAGCATAATAAATACCATACACATCGCCAAAGTCATCAACAACAACAGGAGCACTTGCACCTAAGGGTAAATCATTATGAATATCACTGAGGCGTTTACGCAATTCGTCCCAAATTTGTGGTAACAATGGTCCATCAATATGAGGTTGTATTTCCATGGTAATTCTAGAAAAACCAGGCTTACTTACTGACTGTAAAATATCTAATTGCCACATTTGTTGTAAGGCAATTTCAACTTGTTCAGTAACTTCTTTTTCAACCTTCTCAGCACTTGCGCCTGGGTAATAGGTAAATATTACCGCTTGTTTAATGGTAAATGCGGGGTCTTCTAAACGACCAATTTTACTCATGGCAACAATGCCACCAATAATAAAGCAAATAGATAACAGCCAAATATTTATTGGTTTATTCAAAGAGTAGCGAGCAATATCCATATTAAAATGCCGCCTTGTATTCTTTTACAATAAGCCCTTCTCTCATTTGGCTTAACGCTGCAGAAACGACTTTATCACCTTCGTTTAAGCCAGTTTCAATAAGTGCAAACTCACCTTTTATCATAGAGACAACTACCGTCTCTTTAGTCAGTGTGTTGGTTGCTTGATTGAACTTCCAAACACTAAAGCCGTCGTCGCTATTGCCCATCAAGGCACTTATCGGTAATAACATGACCTGCGTCTGAGTATTATTGTCCCTAATATTCACAATGGCGCGTGAACCTGGGTAAAATAAATGAGTACTTTCGCCATTAAGCGCAAACGTTACATCATAAGTTTGAGTGATAGGATCAGGCATTGTTTTATGTTCAACATAATGAATATTAAAAACTTTGTCTTCTTGGCCAATAATATGTGCGGTTGCTTTAACATCTCGTTTGCCAGCATTCGCCGTCATGATTCGCTCAGGCACTTCAAAAGAAAAGTAAAGCTCTGATCTATCTTGCAAGTTTGCCAAGGTGTCACCAATGCGTATATAGCTATTGTTTTCAATAAGGCGCGAACCGATTACAGCATCAAATGGCGCAATTATTGTGCAATAGCTTAAATCTTGCTCAGCATTCTCTAGGGCTATTTTGGTAATTGAAAACTGCGACTTTGCTTCATCGTAGTCACGTTGCGAGGCAACGTTTTTTTCGAAAACGTCCTTCATTCGCTTTAAATCACGTCCCGCATCTTGATGGCGAATACGGCTTTCATCTACTTTGCGCTGAAACGGTGCAGCATCTATTTTAGCAAGTACCTGACCTTTTTTAACCGCACTACCTTCAATAAGGTTTTGATATACTAAACGTCCAGAAACTTCAAACTTTACATCAACACTTTTTACTGCAGAAACTGTCGCGGGAAATTCATAATCATTTGCCAAACTTGCTAGTTTAGCCTCAGACAATTGAACCACAATTGGGCTAGGTTCTTTGATGGTTTCACTTGGCTCCGAGCAAGCCTGAAGCATTAACACCACAACCATTATAGAAATTCGAATCACATTAACTCCGAGATAGTTTTATTTACTGCAATATAGTGTCGAATATTATAGCACAGGTTTACACCTTAACAACTAGTGTAAACTTGTTGTTTAATTACCTTAGCCAAGTTAAACTACAATTGTACAAGATATACAGAGAATTAAATTTGCCGAGTACTACTGAAAAAATATTGAACACCGCCATGGATTGTTTCTTCCAACATGGCTACGGTGCCGCTAACATATCGATGGTCAGCCGTTATGTAGGCATTTCACGTGTCACTATTCACAAACAATTCAAGTCAAAGGAATTACTTTTTCGAGCGGTTGTTGAGCAACACTTTCAACAAAACAATTTGCTACTTGATGAATATAAATTATCAGAAGAAGATTTTTGGTTGGAAACACAAGCATTAATAATCAACCGTTGTGAAGGCATATTTGATAATGTTGCTAGCAGTTTAATTCGGGCCGATTTATTACATGCTGGTCAAGCTTACTGTAAAGATTTAATCCAAGCGGAAGAGAATCTAGTCAAAAAATGCATCCAATCTAGAATTGAAAAAGAAGTTACCGCCAAGCGCTTAACATTAAGCACTATTGATATGTCGCCAGCAAAGCTCGCAGAAATGATTTACTTTGCTCCATTCGGTATAACCGTATCAGTGTCAGGAAACGACATTACACTCTTTGTTAAAAATATAATTACAATATTTAAAGCGTCAACAAAACCTTAATAGAGCAAATAGCTACACCGTTCAGTGATAACTTTCGGCTAACAATTACTAATAACGATTACTGTGCATAATATGCTTTTACATAGTCGACAAAAGCATTCACTTTTGCGGAGGTAAATTTACGTGAAAGTTTAATCGCGTATAAGCCAAAAGATTCAGCTTTATATTCTGAAAGTATTTCAACTAATTGCCCTTTTTCTTCAGCATCGCCAACTATAAAAGTCGGTGACTGAACAATACCAATGCCTTCTACTGCCGCCTCTTTTAAGGCATTACCATTATTACAAGTTAGCGTGCCATTCACTTCAACATTTCGTTCAACACCATGTTCTTGAAAAATCCAACCATATTTCGGGTTGATTAAACTATAACGTAGGCAATTATGAGTAAGCAGATCTTCTGGCGTAATTGGCAAGCCATGCCTAGCAAGGTAGTCCGGTGATGCATAAACTTTTGCTGACACCTTAGTAATAGGAATAGCAATAAGAGACGAGTCTTCTAAACGCCCAACTCGAATACCTACATCAATACCTTCAGCAACAAAATCTGTGCGGTGATCTTCAAGTTGTAAATGAATTTTAAGCTCTGGGTGCAATTTCATAAACCCAGTTAGAATAGGATTTAAAGAAGTAATACCAAAGCTTAATGGTGCTGAAATACGCAAATTACCTTTTAAGTTCTGGCTACGAGACTGAATACGTTCTTGCGCTTCATCCAGCGACTGAATAATATTCACCACATCTTGATAAAATTGCTGCCCAGCCTCTGTTAACTCTACACGTCTGGTTGTTCGGTTTAAAAGCCTGACATCTAATGCCGTTTCCAACCCAGATACCCGTCGACTTACCGCTGCGGTACTAGCGTTTAGTAATTCAGCAGCCTGATTAAAGCTGCCAGTATCCACCACTGAGATAAAACTGCGTAAAGCGACTAAGTCATATTGTTGCATAAAGTTATTCTAATAATATTGTATTGAAAAATTATTGCACACTGATTAAAAATGACAAAAGTTATTTCTTGTTATTCACAGGTAAAATGTTTTAATAGCACAAACCTGACCAAATGGTCAGACAAATAACTAATTGACAGCTTAATAGATCTATTAATTATTGGTAACCCAACTGAATATAGTAATAGTATGCTGATAGCGTTCTCGCCGTTAATAAGTAACTATCATTTTATAAACGCACAAATACTCGACTGGAGAAAAAATGCAAAGTAGAACCTCATTACCTAGCTGGAAAAAGTTAACAAGTCATGCTGATGAAATTAAACAGCAACATATGAGCGAGCTATTTAAGCAAAACCCGAAACGTTTTGAGCAATTCTCCATTCAGCTTCCGCCCTTCCTCGTCGATTACTCAAAAAACCTTATATCTAACTCAACAATGAACTTGCTAATTAATTTGGCAAAAGAAAGTGATGTTGAAGGTTGGCGTGAAAAAATGTTTAACGGAGAGCAAATTAATCGCACCGAAGAACGCGCTGTTTTACATACTGCGTTAAGAAATCGTTCAAGTAAGCCTATATTACTTGATGGTAAAGATATCAATATTGATGTGCAATTAGCGTTGAACAAGATGAAGGCTTTTAGCGAAAAAGTTCGCCAAGGGTTATGGAAAGGTTACTCAGGAAAACGCATTACTGATGTAGTAAATATTGGTGTTGGTGGCTCGAATTTAGGCCCACAAATGGTTACAGAAGCACTAAAGCAATATAGTGATAATAGCGTTAATGTTCATTATGTTTCTAATGTTGATGGCACACAAATAGCCAATGTACTGCGCCCGTTAAACCCAGAAAAAGTACTATTTATTGTATCAAGTAAAACCTTTACCACTACTGAAACTATGACCAATGCTAAAACAGCAATGAAATGGTTAGTGTCGTCTTCTTTTGATCAATCAGCTATTGCCAAACACTTTGTTGCCGTATCATCTAATAAGAAAAATGCTACTGAGTTTGGTATCGCCGAAGAAAATATTTTTGATATGTGGGACTGGGTTGGCGGACGTTTCTCACTTTGGTCTGCGATTGGTTTACCAATTGCGATTGATTTAGGCTTTGAGCGTTTTATTGAATTACTTGAAGGTGCACATGAACTTGACGAGCACTTTTTTAATACGCCATTGGAAGAAAATGCGCCAGTTATTCTCGCCTTATTAAGCGTTTGGAATTGCACGTTTTTAGGTGCGCAATCTCAGGCAATTTTACCTTACGACCAATCATTACATATGCTTTCCGCGTATTTACAACAGGCTGAAATGGAAAGTAACGGCAAATCGGTCACTTGGGATGGCGACTCTATTCCTTACCCTACGGTTCCTTCAATTTGGGGCGAATTAGGTATTAATGGCCAGCATGCATTTTATCAATACTTGCATCAAAGCAATAACGTTGTTCCTGCCGACTTTATTGGCTCGGTAGAAAGTGTTACGCCTGTACAGGGGCATCATGAAACCTTAATGGCTAACTTTTTCGCCCAAACTCAAGCGCTGATGCAAGGTGTTGATGAAACTCAAGTGCGTGCTGATTTAAAAGCTAAAGGCCGTACTCAAGACTACATAGACAAAGTAGCGCCGCATAAAGTTCACAAAGGCAATCGCCCAACTAATACTATTTTAATGAAGCGTATTTCACCACGTTCATTAGGTAGCTTAATTGCTTTATACGAGCATAAAATTTTTGTTCAAGGCATCATTTTACAGATTTGTTCTTTTGATCAATGGGGCGTAGAGCTTGGCAAAGGTTTAGCCAATAATATTCAAGAAGAGTTGGCTTCGGGGGAAATAAGCGAGCAACACGATAGCTCAACAACAGGTCTAATTAACTTTTACCAGAGCCATACTAAATAACAATTACCAATATATTAAACGACACTTTCTTTCAAATATAAAAGAAAGTGTCGTTAATAAATTTAATTTATAAATTCAGCTTATAAATGCGCCTGCAAAAAGCTTAAGTATTTGTTCGAAGCACTAATACGATTTACCTTTTTACTAAAGCCATGGCCTTCATCGTCAAACACTAAATAATCAACGTATGTGCCGCCAGCGCGGATAGACTCAACCATATCATCACTTTCAATTTTCAATACTCGTGGATCGTTTTTACCTTGCACCACTAATACCGGTTTCTTAACATTTTGCCCAAAGAATACTGGCGAAATATTGTGTAAACGCTCTTTATCAGTACTTGGGTCACCCAGCTCATCGTATAATGACTTGCGAAATGCTTCCCAATAAGGCGGAATACTTTCTAAAGTTCGAACCCAATTGGTGACACCAAAAATATTGATGCCGACTTCAAATTCTTCAGTAAAAGTCATTGCTGCCATGGTTAGGTAACCACCGTAACTACCACCAATAACGCCAATTCTATCAGCATCAACCCAATCTAAAGATTGTAAATAGTACTTGTTGTAAACCACGTCTTTTAAGTCGTGATCACCATGCTTTTTATCATCTAAATGATTGAAGGTTTTTCCGTAACCGTTAGAGCCTCTGTTATTAATTCTGAAAATAGCATAACCATTATTGACTAAATGCTGGATAAGCGCCGAGTAGCCTTTACGACTTTGTCCACCAGGGCCGCCATGTATCCACACTAATGCTGGTACTTTTTCTGTCGCGGCTTGTTTTGGCTTATATAAAATGCCGGGGATTTCTAAACCATCAAAGCTTTTAAAGCGCACCACTTCACCAACCACCAAATTTTCTTCTAAAATGCTTGGATTACCGGTATCGGTTAAGCGATTAATACTGTCACTACCCAATTGATGAACATATAAGTTTGACGGCGAAGTATCAGAGTTAATATAAAACACCATCTGTTTACCGTCGGCAGAGAAATTCACACCGCGCAAATCACCACTCGGCATTTCAGGTAGTGCTAGTTTTTTATTCGTCACTAAATCTTGAATTTCAATTTTAGTTTGAGCATCGGCATTCACACCATGTACTTGGTAACGGCCATCTTTAGAAAAATAGGTAAAACTAACATCCCAATTTACCGCAAAGTTTTCCGACTTTTCCTTACTCGCTAAATTATATGACCACGCTTGGTTAAATTCACCAAACTCATCAGTAGAATAAATTAGTGCTCTGTTATCACGAGTAAAGGTATAAGCACTATGCTGCACATCGCCTTCATGTTCGCTGATCAATTCAGCTAAAGGCTCTTCAGTGGATAAGTCAACCATATATAAATTTGAGTCAGCGTTTGAGTTACTTTTACTTAAGGCAATATACTGACCATTAGGACTAATAGCTTCCGGTGAATAACCTGAGTCATTTTGAAAGATCATCGCTCGCGAATAATCGGCTACTTGGTATAAATAAACATCAAAGTATTTAGAATCTCGTTCATTGGTTGCGACAAAGAACTGCTTATTATCTTGATGCCAGCTAACAAAAAATGCTTTTAAACCTTCACCCGGTGTTAAGTCTTTTTCTTCACCATTTATCTCTTGTACAAAAAGGTGATCTAACTCATCCCCTCCTTTGTCCGCACTATATAAGAATCGTTCATCTTCAGGAAACCAACCAACAACATAAATAGACTCTTTGCTAGAGCTAGTTAATTGTGTTGGTGCGGTGCCATCTAATGGCACTTTATAGGCGTTATAAATACCACTTTCATCATCACTAACTAATACCGCTGTAGCATCGGCATTAATCGACGAACCAAAAACTGAACGGGTTTTGAAAAACTCTTCAGCACTATAAGTTTTAAAAACTGAGGTTTCTTCGACAGCTGCCACAACTTCGGCGGTGGGTTCTTGTTTTGAGCAAGCAAGTACGACTGACATACTCGCCGCAATAGCGATAAACTTAGCTATTTTGGATAAGTTTTGCATTTCAATTCCCTTTACATTATTTTTTAATTTTATTTTAGTTTAGATATCAAACACTTTTAAGCGAAAAACAGTATAGAACAATTAATAAGCAATTAAAGCTTTTATTACTCATCGTCTTTACATACAAAATAGTGAATGGCTAAAAGGAATAGCGTAAACTAAGGGCTTAATCACAAATGTAATTAATACCGAGCATACTTAGCCCCAATGACCAACCAGTTAAAATACTTATCTCATTACTCAAATAGCATTCAACAGCAAGTACAGAAGTTAGTTGAAAAAAACAAGTTGCAGTCTTATTTATTAGCGCAATTTCCAACACCTCATGAGATAACTACCGATAAATCATTACGTCAATATACCTTAGCGCTTAAGCAACAATTTCTTAAAAAGTCAGCACCACTGAGCCAAGTAAAATACGATGATAAAATTCATATTGTTAACAATGCACTCGGCTTGCACACGTATGTATCACGCGTACAAGGTAATAAACTAAAAAGTAAAAATGAGCTACGTATAGGGAGTTTATTTAAGAAAGCACCCGAAGCTTTATTAAATATGATTGTGGTGCACGAACTTGCCCACTTGAAAGAAAAAGACCACAACAAAGCATTTTATAAACTTTGTGTGCATATGCTGCCAAATTATCACCAGTTAGAGCTTATGACACGAATTTACCTCACTGAACTTGAAAATAATGGTGATATCTACGCGTAAACGATTTTGTCTCAGTTCAAACTGAGTAGCATTGTAGATATTCGCTTTAGCAATCATCGAAACGTCCACGAATTAACATTAAATGTTTAACCGATAAATGTCTTATTGCTCATTACGTCCTTTAAAACTGTAACAGCGCCCATTACACATCGAACAAAAAACCACCATACAGCGAGCAAAATTAAAAAAGCAAGTAACTAAAAAGTAATTCTTTGATATCACACCAAGTGCATACGTATGCACAAGATATTTTTGAACTTTTATAAAAGCTAACATGCACGCGCTGAAACCCTGCTGTAAATATACAGTGCAACTTTCAAAATATTATAAAGATACATAATCACTTTATAATCGAGGAATCATTATGCTTTCGTTTAAACCTAGTGCGATATCAATTGCGTTACTTGGATCTGGCCTTTGTTCATTTTCACTCTTTGCACAAGACAACGCTGTGCAAAGTTTACCTGAAATAGATGAATCTAAAATCGAAATAATCGAAGTTCGCGGTATTCGCCGCAGTTTAGAAGCGTCACAATCTTTAAAAATGGATTCTAGCTCTATTGTAGAAGCTATATCAGCTGAAGACATTGGTAAGTTACCCGATGTAAGTATCGCTGAATCTCTTGCACGTTTACCAGGTGTTACTGCTCAACGTTTAAATGGCCGTGCACAAAACATTAGTATTCGTGGTATGTCAGCCGATTTCTCAACAGCGCTATTTAACGGTCGTGAAGTGGTTTCTACTGGCGACAACCGTGGGGTTGAATTTGACCAATTCCCATCTGAATTACTTAACGGCGTATTAGTATACAAAACACCTGATGCCGCATTAATTGGCCAAGGCCTTGCTGGCACGGTTGATATGCAAACTATCAAACCTCTTGCACATGGTAAGCAAACATTCTCTGTTGGTGGCCGCTATGAAATGAGCCAAGACGATGCTGTTCATCCATTAGGAGATGATAAAGGTGAGCGTTTAAATGCCACTTATATCGACCAATTCGCTGACGACACCATTGGCGTAGCGATTGGTTTCTCACATTCTTCAACACCTAACCAAATACAGCGTTTTGAGTCTTGGGGCTATAAAGATACTGATGACGGCACTAAAGAGTTAGGTGGCGCTAAAATGTCAAACAACTCAAATTTACTTGAGCGTGATTCTGTTATGGCGATTATTGAATATGCGCCAAATGATAAATTGCATTCAACACTAGATATTTTCTATTCAGAATTCGAAGAAACTCAAAACATTTCAATGGTAGAAATGGGCTTTGGTTGGGCTGATGCAACACTACGCCCAGTCAACGAAGAAAACCTTGATGAAAATGGTAACATCATCACCGGTACATACGATGGTGTAAAACCGATTATTCGCAGTGACTTAAATAGCCGTGACAGTGATTTATTTGCCATTGGTTGGAATACCGAATATTTAATCAACGACGATTGGACAATGGAATTTGACCTTGCCCATTCTAGCGTTGAGCGTACCGACATGAACTTAGAAACTTATGCCGGCACAAATGGCGAATTCGATACTATGTCGTACCAAATGACTAGTGAAGGCCCTAGGTTTACCCATGAAATTGATTACAGTGACCCAACAAAAGTTGGTTTAACTGACTCAGCCAATTGGGGACAAGTTGGCTTTAACAAGTTTAGCTATATTGATGATGAAATTAACCAAGTACGTTTAGCATTTTCTCGTTACATTGATAGCGATGTATACAATAACTTAACTTTCGGCGTGCATTACATTGAGCGTACAAAAGAAAAGTCAGCTGATGAATTTGTGATCCGAGGTTTAGCAAGTGGCGACAGTATTTATTACGGCGCAGCTAATGCAGGTTTAGTTGATTACAGCAAATTTGGTTTGGGTGATGTTATTACCTATGATGCATGGAGCTTATGGAACAGCGACGTATATTTAAAGGAAGACTTTGTTCATCCTGACGTTACTGAAAAAGCATGGTTAGTTGAAGAAAAAGTAACCACTATTTACAGTAAGCTTGATATTGATACCGAAGTGGGTAATTACGTACTAAAAGGTAACTTTGGTTTTCAAGCAGTTTATACTGACCAATTCTCTGAAGCAATTAGCTCAGACAAAAGTAATAATGACGTTAGTAAAACAGGTGGCGATAAGTACTGGGAGTTTTTACCTAGCCTTAACTTAAACTTGAACATCACCGATGAAGACGTACTTCGTTTAGGTATTGCCAGAACCTTATCACGCGCTCGTATGGATGACTTACGCGCTAGTGGCCAATACAGTTTTGACAACAAGTATGAAGACAGTACTGAATTAGACAATTCTCCATGGAGCGCTTCAGGTGGTAACCCTGAACTTAGACCTTGGATCGCTAACTCTATCGATTTATCGTACGAACACTACTTTACTGACAATAAAGGCTACACCGCAATTGCCTTATTCTATAAAGACTTAGAAAACTATATTTACAATGAGCAAGTAGTAGAAGACTTTACCGGTTACCCAACTCCTGATGATTGTATCAATGATGCTGGTGATGAAGTTACTTGTTCTCCTGAATACTTTTTGGGCTATAGCTCTTCTCCACAAAACGGCGAAGGCGGTGATATCAGCGGTATTGAATTTAGTATGTCACTTACTGGTGAAATGTTCACACCAGTATTAGAAGGCTACGGTTTATTAGTTAATGCTTCACACACAACAAGTAGCGTGAAGCCTGATCCTAATAACAGCTCAACACCATTACCAGGACTTTCTGAAAATGTAGTCAACGTAACAGCTTACTATTCACAAGAGGGTTTTGAAGCACGTGTTAGTGGTCGTTACCGTAGTGAATTCTTAGGTGAAGTATCTGGTTTTGGTGGCGGTCGTAACTTAAAAATGATCCAAGCTGAAACAATTGTTGATGCACAAGTTAGCTATTCATTCGCTGAAGGTTCACAATTTGACGGTTTAACCTTGCTATTACAGGCAAATAACTTAACCAACGAAGCCTTTGAAGTACTAGAAGATGGTGATGCTAACCGTATTATGGATTATCAGGAATATGGCCGTACCTTCATGCTAGGTGCAAACTACAGCTTCTAATATAAGCCAAACAACTTACACATAAGTGTTTGAACATTAGCTTTGTATACAGACCGATTTCAATAATTGAAATCGGTCTTTTTTGTTTTTCGCCTTGTTTTTCGTAAAGGTATACGCTTTAAAATCAAGTAGAAAGTAATATCACCATCATAATGATTCACAAAATATTAACATGAGGTATACTGCCAATAACTAAACAAATGCCAACCACAATACAATTATGATAAAGGTTGTCATCAACTAGTAGGTTGTATTTTTGCAGATAACAAGTAGAAAGGTATTCCTAGCAGTTAGTATCATACTAACGTTATTACCATATTATTTAATTAGCCAATTTACTGCACTTAGCAGTGAAGTTTTACAAACGAGTGCTTTATTATTTATACAAATAATAAGCATATCTTTTGTTGCTATCAGTTATTTACGTATCACCAGTAAGCCATTAAAGTTATTTTGGCAATTTATGTGTTTAGCAGTGCTATCTGCGCTTATCTCCCATCTATTATTTAGCTTTAATATAATTTCGCGTAATTTATTATTAGAAGATTTTTTCAGCCTTTTTAGTTATTTTTTTATTCTTTTAGCCATAGAAACAAACCCACATATTAGCGAAACTCGAATTAACAGGAATATAAGTAATCGCGTACCAGCAATATTTTTTACCTTAATTTGTTTTAGTTATTTAGTGTTATTGCCGTTTGAGTTTTCAATAAACGATACAGCTAAAATAATGTCTTCCGAGTTATTTCACTTACTAATTATTACGGTAGTTTTTATTAGATTAGTTGTAACAAGTTATCAATGCCAAGGTAAGTTCTGGTGCCGCATTTATAGTATGCTTGCCATTGCAGCAGCAGCAATATTGGTCAACAACTCTGTAGCATATTTAAGTCATTTCAATTCTCTTGGTCACATTGCCATTCAAGCATCAAATTCGCTACCTAATTACTTTTCTAATTTATTGGCTTTATTGCCATATTGTGCACTTATTTTTGCCGCAAATAATTCTTTAACGTATGCAACTACAGCAGTCGAGACTAAGGCTGCTGCTATGCCTGAATTGTATTTAGTACTATTAACTTTTGTGCTGATATTACTTCACTTTGCCGGTACTGAGCTTAATTTTCATTATAAAATCACCTCATACCTGCAATCACTGTTAGTCATCACGTGGTTAGTTATTGCCTTTTCTCTGTTAATTATTATTGTCTATCGTAAAAATAAGCAAAATGTCAAAAATCAGCAAAAAATGCATTTGCACAAATCAGCAGAAAAGGAGTTGATAAAGCTTAACCTATTATTGACCAATTCGATGATTAATAGCGAAGACAAAGCCATCGTCAATGTATCAAGTAATGCTATTTTAACAACAGCAGTTAATGGTAAGGTACTTTCAGCAAATCCTGCCGCAGTGCAACTGTTTCAGTGTCTTGAGCGTGAAATAGTTGGCTCTAGAGTGAATAGTTTTTTTGCTAGTGATGATCAAATGCATTACTTTTTTGATTTCAAAAGTAATGTTTACACCTTGCAACGTAAAGAAGCAGGCATTTCCAAAGAGTGTACCGCTACCCGAAAAGATGGCACTAAGTTCCCCGTACAAGCAGAGTTACAGTGGGCGGATAGAGACGAAAAGCCTCTGGTCGTTATCACCTTTATTAATCTCACCGCACGTAAACTCGCTGAGCAGCAAGCATTAGATTTAAAAGATAAGTTCATTGCGAATATTTCACATGAATTTAGAACGCCGCTAACCATTATTAATGGCATTTTAGACCGCTACTTAATTAAGCAACACACAGAAGAAGAAGGGAAAGAACTACAAACCGCTAAGCGAAATGGCTTACGCTTAGTACGTATGGTTGAGCAACTACTTGAGCTATCACGACTATCTGACAACCCACAATTAACCATGGCCACTTATCGATTGCACACGTTAATGGCAATGCCCGCAGATTCTTTTGCTCGATTAGCCAAACAAAATAATTTATCACTTAGCTGTGATATCCCTGACGATATATGGCTTGAATGTGATGCTCAAGCATTTGAAAAAATAATATTTAATCTTATCGCCAATGCGATTAAATATACGCCCGCAGGTGGCGATATTAAGGTTATAGCGCATAAAAGTAATGATAACTTCACTCTCGATATTATCGATACAGGCATTGGGATAGATAGCGCTTCACAAGCGAAAATATTTGAACGTTTTCAAAGAGCTGACGATGAGAAAAACCGAGGAGTGTTCGGCGTTGGTATTGGCTTATCTTTAGTTAGCGAACTCGTTAAAGCTCACCAATGGAAAATAAGTGTGGTAAGCGAATATAATAATGGCAGTAAGTTTTCGCTTACTATTCCTTGTACACCTGCAATAGAGGATGAAAAGTCTACTCCTACAAGCATTTCTCAAACAGAAGTTTCATCGCTTTTAGTTGAACAACATCAATCTCATCAAGAAAAAAAGCCAGCACACCAAAAAGTAATTTTGGTCATCGAAGACAATCTAGATATGCAGACGCATATTAAACAGGTTATTGAGCAGCAGCACCATTGCTTGTTAGCCGATAGTGGCGAGCAAGGGTTAGTTTTGGCGCAGGAATACATGCCAGACTTAATTGTTTGCGATATTATGCTTACCGGCATTGATGGCTTTGCAGTATTGAAGCAGTTAAAAAGCCATGAAATGACCTCTCACATCCCTGTTATCTTGCTAACTGCTCGCTCTGATTTGGATAGCCGTTTATACGGTTTAAACCTACAGGCAGATGAATACTTAAGTAAGCCTTTTAACCATCAAGAATTATTAACTCGAATTGGCAACTTAATTGCCGGACGTGCACAGTTACAACAGAACTATTTTGAAAACTTTAAGAAAGACTTACAAAAGACCCGAAAAGACAATAGTTTCAACAATGTTGCGGACTTAACTCAGGTCGACAGCGAAGAGTTAACATTGGATAGTAAGTTTTTAGAAAAGCTAGAAATGATGACAGCCAAAGTATATATGGACACTGATTTGGATATCATACGGCTAGCGACTGAAATGGCGATGAGTGAACGTCAATTACAAAGGAAAATTAAAGTTTTGCTTGGTATAACGCCAAACAATTTCATTAAAGAGTTCCGCCTTAAGAAAGCTAAAGTGTTATTGCAAAATGGTTCACAAATAGGACGAATCGCGCTTGATGTCGGCTTTTCATCGCAAACATACTTTGGCCGCTGCTTTAAAGAACATTATGCTTGTACGCCAAAACAATACCAGCAGCAACTTCAACAAGAGCAGCGTTCATCAAGCTAAACCAGACTTTACATTCACATGCTCTTTTAAGCTGCTTAAGCTTTTCTGTTGCATCAAGGTCAAATAATCAAACGTTGTTGATTTAGGCCCACAAAGCCCCAACCAAGCTAACTGCTCATCTTGTTGGGTGAAACCTAGAGCTTGTTCAACAAGAACACTAATTTGATCCCAGTTCAACCCTAAAGGGTTTTCGCGGTTAAAAGGATAAAAGGCATAGGCCATATTCATAGCTGTTTCACCGCCGACAACACCACTAAAACGCCCTGATAATCGCGAGGCCAACTCACTAGCATTATTGTCCTTCTCATAACCAATAATGGCAAAGGTATCATCTGACCAGCGAACGACAAGATCATCTTTATTTCGGGTATATAACAACAAATCAGTTAAGTTAATCAACTGACTATTGCTCGACGCTGAATAATCACTAACTTGCACCATTAAAATATAAAGTCGAGGTAGCATTTCTCGTTGAACTGGCAACAGATTTTGATGCATTTGATTCATCAACTGACTAGTTTGCTCAATATAAATATCCAAGTAACGACGACTTTTAACCCCAGTTACTTTATCCACGATAGTGGCTTTTTCTAATTGCTTATTAGCTTGTTCTAACTCTAAATTTTGAGATTTAAATTTATCTGTTTTCTCTCGTACTTGTTGTTCCAAATAAAGTTTTTGTTGCTGTTCTATCACCAGCTTTCGATTCAATAAGCGTGAATAAACCAGTAATAACATTGCAACCGCTAAGGTATATAAAATATAGGCCCACCAAGTATTCCAGGGCGCAGGCTGAACAGTAATATTCAACGAACGTCCTGGCTCACTCCAAACCTCATCACTATTACCCGCGATTATTTGTAACTGGTAACTACCTGCAGGCAAGTTAGTATAGGTTGCTCGCTGTGACTTTCCGGCATCAATCCATGCCTGATCAAACCCTAAAAGGCGGTATCTATATCTTGTAGACTCTGGACTAGAATAATTCAAGCCGACATATTCAAAGGATACAATTTGATCGTCATAATCCAAATTAAGCTCCGTCAATTCCGACAAAGTTGTATCTAGTGTTATCGATTCATTCAAGTTTAAAATATCAGTCAAATGTACATCTGGAGCAATTCTGTTGACATCAACTTCTTCAGGGTTAACGCTGCTTAGCCCCTTACCCGCACCAAAATATATGGTGTTATTAATACCTACGTAAACAGATGAATGTGTATACTCCAAATCGACTAAACCATGGGTCAAGTCAAAATGTTTGAAACTATCATTCTTCATCGAAAATCGAGAGATGCCTTTACTGGTACTAAACCAGATATTGTCATTGATATCTTGCACGATGCCATACACAGCCATGCTTTTCATACCATGACGACCGTTTAATTGACGAAATTGATAGTTTTCATTATCAATTCTATCTTTGGTCAAAATGTTCATACCAGAAGCTTGCGTACCAATCCAAAGGTTTTTATCTTTATCCTCAAACACATTCCACGCAAGGTCACTTGATATGCTATTAGGATCATTATCATTATGTTTAATATGCACAAAAGAATTATCTGTGGGATTAAATCGACTAATCCCACCACCATACGTTGCTATCCATATATGCGCATTTGAATCTTCAAGCAGCTGTAAAACATGATTACTGCTAGGACCCCTTTCTGGAAAATTATCATTTAATTCAAAACGTGTAATATTACCCGATGAATCTAGTCTATTGACCCCTCGATGAAAGGTCGATATCCAAACATTACCAGCACTATCTTTAATTATATCTGTAACACTATTGGCAGAGAGCGATGATAAATTATTTGCATCATGTCGATAGGCTTTGACCGAATTATCCAGAATATTTACGGCAAAAGCACCTGATGCTCTTGTGCCCACCCATAGAGTATTGCCATCGGAAAACAGTGTCATGATTCTATAATCAGAAAAATATGAGTTAAACGGTACAGGCGTTATTTTATTGGTAATCGTGGACATCTTATATATTCCACCACTATACGTACTAAAGTAGATTTCGCTTTCGATAAACTGTGCGAAACTAGTGATGTTATTGTTCTTTAATTCTTGGTTAGTTTGTGTGCTGTATTGACGAAATGTTGCCATATTAGGATCCCACCGATTCACACCAGTAAAAGTTCCTACCCACATAATATTATTACTGTCTTCGAAAAATGTAATAACAAAATCGTTACTTAGACTAAATGGGTTGCTCGGAGAGTGGGTATAACGTTGAATTTTTTTTGTTTTATTGTCATAAACCAATAACCCCTTATCCGTTCCTATCCAAATATTACTTTGCTTGTCTTGATATATTGATTCGATTGTATTGCTTAAGATTGAATGTTGATCGGATTCGTCAAACTTAAAATGTTGATACTGATCATTTTGCGGGTTGTACTTAAGTAAGCCGTTCTCAACCGTACCGATCCAAATATAACCAGAGTTATCATAAAAAAGTGAATTGATAAATTGTAGTGCATTAGACTTAACGTTTCTCTTTGTTCCGATTATTGAACGTATAAACTTCCCATCAATATCAAAAATAGAAATTCCACCGCCATTTGTTCCAACCCATATTTTTTCGCCTTCAACTTCAATAATACTGTGAACCGTATTGTGCGTTAAACTGGATGCTACACCGGCTTCCTGCTGAATGTGTTTTATCGACCAGTCATTACCAACTTTAGAAATAATATTTAAACCATTTTCAGTGCCCACCCATATTTTCCCTGCGCTGTCTTCAAATAAGGCATTAATGGTATCGTTTGTTAGCAGCGCATTTTTTTTCTTCGTAGAAAACTGAATAAAATCTTGCTTGCTTTCTCTATACAGGTTTAAGCCACCACCAAATGTAGCAACCCAAAGTTGATTACGCTTATCTATAATAATTCGGCTTACAACATCAGAACTTAGTGAGGTTGGAATAGAGTTGTCATGATGAAAACTTAAAAATTTATGACCATCAAATCGTGCTAAACCTTCAGACGAACCAAACCACATAAAACCATTTTCGTCTTGGGCAATTGTTCGCACAAACTTATACGACATTGGATTATCGACACCAAAACTCTTAAATAATCTAACTTCTTTAGATAAACTAGAGAAGCAAAAAAGTACTAAAAAAATGGTTAAAAATATATTTTTCACTGTCAGCTTTACTCTTCGTTTTTAACAATTACTAATCTGCACTAATACTAAAAAACCACCATATCAAACGCTAGACACGTTTAAAATAGTGGTTTTTAGTAAATTTATTATGAAAAAATCAGTATTTACTCTGGCTCAACCCAGTTGTTAACATTTATCATTGTTTGCTGTTCTGAATCGAAATTCATTTTCCAAATAAGTGCATTAGTTCCTACATTCATTTTCCAAATTAATGCATCTGCTTCCACATTCATTTTCCAAATCAGTGCACTTGTTTCAAAATCCATTTTCCAAATCAGTGCATCAGTCGAAGCGCTATCTTGAGCTGACATGGTTGGATCATCAAACCCCATTTTCCATATTAATGCATCACCATTGAGTTGGCTTTCATCAATTTTCCAAACATACTCTTCGCCTAACCCTTCAACATAAAAGTTACCATCTAAATTTATGTTTGCTGGGCCATAAAAGTGCTCTTCATCATTTAGGTCTTTAGCAATATCTAGAGATTTGTTGGCGCAGTTTTCCGCAGAACTTTCAATAGCAAAGTATGCACTAACTAAACCGGCACCTTGCTGGAATACACTGTATCTTTTAGAGCCGTCTTCATTATCAGCACTATAAGCACTATCCATCAATCGACACTTAACTTGATCTGGTGTCAATGTAGGGTCATCAGTTAAAATTAAAGCAACAATGCCAGAAACTACAGCGGCTGATTGAGACGTACCCGACATTTCAAAATATCGCCCGCCGTCATGAAATTCAGGGTGTTCTGTTACAATTTGAGAGTCAAATGACATCAAACCTGAAATATGCCCACCCGGAGCAATAACGTCTGGCTTAACAAAGCCTTCTGGTGTTGGCCCTGATGCACTAAAACTAGCGACTTTATCATCTTGATAATTAAATGAGGTATAATCATCAGTCATTGCACCAACAGTAATGATATAAGGTATATTGCCAGGAACGCCAATGGTCATAGGGTCAGAACCACTATTACCAGCAGAAGCGACTACAACAATACCAGCTTGCCATAACTTCATAACAGCTCTGTTTAACGGATCATCCCAGTAATTTGATCTCACTGGCCCACTAAACGACATATTTAACACACGTAAATTTATTTGATCTTTTACTTGCAGTGCCCAGTCTATACCACGAATAACATCCGCGTATGTTGCTTTGCCTTCGGCATCAAAAGCTTTAATACCGACATGAGCAGCATTTGGTGCAACACCATAGATTTGACCATTACTATCAAAATCGCTATTGACGGCAATACTCGCTACATGCGTGCCATGGCCGCTTGATTCATCATCATAGTTGCTGACGGTATCATTAATAGCATCATAAGTGCCCCATGCTTTATCTCGGCCATTTAAGTCAACCGACATGCCTGGTAGTTGGTCTAACCCCGTATCTAAGAAACCAATAGTAACGCCACCGCCAAAATTATTAGTTCGGTGTACATAGGTTGCATCAACTTGTTCAGTAACAACAGATTTTGGTTGCCAGCGACGCTGTCCAAAACCTAAGCCACTTAATTCAACTTTATGGTTAGTGGATACTTTAATTTTTTGTTTCTCTTGAAGCGACTTTAGTTGTTCCGCAGTTAATTCAACAGCAAAAGAATCTATGATTTTAAGCTCATGAGTTGGAGTTGCTCCTAACTCCTTTAAGTTATTCTTCAATAATGTGAAGTTTTTTGCGCTAATGATATATGACTGAGCTTCTTCATCCTTAACAGTGGCAGATTTAAAGCCCATTAGCATAACTAAAGTTAGTATGCTTCCCGCAACTGAAATTAGCTTTATCTTATTTTTATTCGAAGTGAACAACATTTCATATCCCCTTTGTCCATGACATTATTTTTAAATTTTTATAAAACAGTAGGGTGAATAACTTCGTATGTTTTGAATTCAGTTTACTGATTATCTTACTCAATGAATTATTAATAAACTGTAAAATACCAGATTTCTTATACTGCTACCTGACTAAACATTATCACACCAACAAATGATTTTTAACCTTTCATTAACAAATACACTTTAGTACTAACTAAACACCTTCTTCGGCTTAAATTTAATAACGTCCATTCACAAAAAGTAGTCAACAATATAGAGGTCATTTAGTCCAACCGTCGAATAACTATTCTGCTAACAACGTTGAAAACCGAATGTAAATTCAATAAGGAGATTGATACTAGCACTTGACAGCCCAGCCCATAGCAAAATTGCGACATTTTTTGTCGATATCCCGACAATAAGCAACTTATCTCTTTAAAAACAATAAAATAAGAAACTCCAACATATTTATAGATGTCGTTTTTTTGATAAAAACAGTCTGTAAATTACTATTCAATTCAAGTCAAAGTGGAGATGATTAATATCGATGAACAATCATCCAACAATAAAAATAATACGTCCAATGCAGCAAAACTCGCTTCATTCAGCGTAAAAAACAATTGGAGTTCTACTTAGATGAGAAACAAAAAAACATTAGGGTTAAGTGTATTAACGCTCTCGATATTAACCGCAACGAGCGCAACTAACGCACAAACATTTGAAATTGCTGAGCCTTTATTTGATTCGGCTACATTACAGCCTGTTCTTGTTGGTGCAAATAATACAATGACAGCAATCAACACTGACTTTAGTCAATGGCGTGAAGATCAAAAATTTAAAAGCCATGACTTTACTGACCGTATTATTGTTAAATATAAAAATGATTTTGAAGCGCAATCACTAAGTGGTTTTGCATCAGAAAAAGCCATGCCAGCAGGCTTAGCTAAAAAAGCGGGTCATAGTTTGAAGCATTTGAAAAAGCTTCAAAATGGTCGTCATGTTATTTCTCTAGGCAAGCAAAAACATATTAACGATGTTAAAGCGATGGTACTTGAGCTTAATAGCCACGCTGATGTTGAATTTGCAGAACCAGATTATAAACGTTATTTAATGGCGCAAAACCAACCTTGGGGTATCGCAGATACTCAATCAGATCTTTTATCTGATGGCGATGCTGCCAACATGACAGTTTGTATTATCGATTCAGGTTACGAACGCGCAAACCCAGACTTAAATGCTAACAATGCATCTGGTACTAATAACTCTGGTACAGGTAACTGGTATCAAAATGGCGGCTCTCACGGTACACATGTTGCTGGTACTATTGCTGCAGTAAACAATTCTGAAGGTGTTGTTGGTATCATGCCAAACACTAATGTTAACTTGCATATTGTTAAAGTATTTAATGCTGCAGGTTGGGGTTACACTGGCGAATTAGTTGATGCGGTTGATACTTGTGTAAATAACGGCGCTAAAGTTATTAACATGAGTTTAGGTGGCGCAGGTTCAAGCAACGCTGAACGTAACTCATTACAAGCGGCTGCTGATGCTGGTGTTTTACTTATTGCCGCATCAGGTAACGATGGTGATGCTACATTGTCTTACCCTGCTTCTTATGATTCGGTAATGGCAGTAGGTGCACTTGACCAAGGTCGTCAACATGCAGAATTCTCTCAATATACATCTCAAGTTGAAATTTCAGCGCCAGGTGAAGCAATTTTATCTACTGTTGCTGGTGATGGCCGTTTAGGTTACATCACTTTAGGTTCAACAACTTATGGCAATGACGAAGTTGTACCACAAACTCATTACATTCAAAGTGGTGGTAGCTTTACTGTAAGTAACGTAAATAGCTCAGCCAATGGTGTTTTATCAGCTTGTACACTTTCGGGTAGCAGCTACAGCTGTTCAAACGTTTCAGGTAATATTTGTTTAGCGGAACGTAATGACAACCAAAAAGGTAGTAATTACCCTGAAATAAACCCTGCAAAAGCTTGTGCTGATGCTGGTGCTTCTGGTGTAATTGTTTACAGTAACAGTGCTCGCCCAGGTCTACAAAACCCATTTTTAGTCGATGCAAATACTGACGTAACTGTACCAACAGTTTCTGTAAACCGTGATTTAGGTTTACAACTTATGGGACAACTTGGCAGCAACGCTAACTTGAATGTTGTTGGCAACCAAGATTACGCATATTACAACGGTACTTCGATGGCAACTCCTCATGTTACAGGCGTTGCAGCGTTAGTATGGAGCAATAACCCAGACTGTACAGCAACACAAGTACGTGACGCATTAAAATCAACAGCAATCGATTTAGATGTTGCAGGTCGTGATGACAAAACTGGTTACGGTTTAGTTCAAGCAAAAGCTGCATCAGATGCTTTAGCAGCAAGCTGTAGCACTACTACACCTCCTACAGGTGGTGATAATGTGCTAGCAAATGGCGTGGCTAAAACAAATATTGCCGGTGCTAAATCAGAAGAGTTAAGCTTTACAATGACAGTTCCTGCTGGAGCAACAGGTTTAAGCTTCGATATGACGGGTGGCACAGGTGATGCTGACCTTTACGTTAAATTTGGCTCAGCACCAACAACATCTAGCTATGATTGTCGTCCTTATAAAGGCGGTAATGCTGAATCATGTCCAATTGCAACAGCACAAGCAGGTACTTACCATGTGAAGGTTATTGGTTACTCTGCATTTACTGGTGTTAGCTTAACAGGTAGCTTTACTGAAGGCTCAACTGGCGGTGGCGGCGGTGCTACTGGTGGTAGTGCATCAGTTACCGATATTAGCGTAGCTCGTCGTGCGTGGACTTATTACACAGTTGATGTACCAGCAGGTATGGCTACACTTGATTTCAATATGAGTGGTGGTACAGGTGATGCTGACATGTATATTCGTCGAGGAGCACAACCAACATCTTCAGCATACGACTGTCGTCCTTATGAAAGTGGTAACACTGAAGCATGCCCTTTCACTAACCCTACAGCCGATACATGGCATATTGGTATTTACGGCTACCGTGCAGCAACTGGCGTTAGTTTAGATGTAACATATAACCCATAGAAGGTTAACTAGGTCCCAACTAGTGTGTAATTAGGGAAAGTAGCTTGCTGCTTTCCCTTTTTTTATATCTAGAAAGTTTCAATAATATTTAAACAGCCTTCCCTAAATTTTCTCTAGCTTTTCATCATATGCTTTATGAGTATGAGTAAACATAAATTGTTCAATTTAATCACGCAATGCTATAGTCGCGCCGCAACTATTTTTAGGTGCTTGTAACCTTGCTTTTTAAAGTAACGGTCAAGAGAATAGGGAAATTGGTGAAAATCCAATACGTGCCCAACGCTGTATTGACGTATAAGTTTGTATAAAAACCACTGGCGGAATTCGCTGGGAAGGTATCGAGCTTTAATTCATTAACGATGAGTTTACGTCTAAGTCAGAAGACCTGCCTAAAAATTCCAAATAAGCGAAAGGCCGATCGCTGTATAGATCCATTAAGGGGAATATTTTGGATTTCGAAGAAAACACGACTAATCAAAAAAATGTACATACTATAGATGGTTCAAAAGAACAGCATAACTTTAACGAACAAGATCAACATGGTTTATACAAAGCCATATTTAACCGACGAGATGTGCGGGGGCAATTTTTACCTGATGCAATTCCTCACAAAGTACTAAGTCGAATTCTTTATGCTGCACACCATGCCCCGTCTGTTGGTTTTATGCAGCCTTGGGACTTTATTGTTATTCAGTCACCTGAAGTCAAAAATAAAATTCATCAAGACTTCTCTCTTGCCCATCAAGAAGCGCAATCAATGTTTGAGAGTAACAAACAAGAAACATATAAGAACCTTAAACTTGAAGGCATTATCGAGTCACCGATAAATATTTGTATCACCTGTGATAGAGAGCGCACAGGTAAAACGGTTATTGGCCGAACACATATGAAAGAGATGGATCTTTATAGCTCAGTATGTGCGGTACAAAACTTTTGGCTAGCAGCAAGAGCAGAAGGAATTGGGGTCGGCTGGGTTTCAATTTTACACCCTGATGCATTAAGAGACACTCTATCATTGCCTGACAATGTCGTTCCAATAGCTTATCTATGTTTGGGGTATGTAAGTCATTTTAAAGAAAAACCAGAATTAGAAGCGGCAAACTGGTTACCACGTCGACCAATTGATGAGCTGGTGAGTTTTGATTCTTGGGGGCAATCAGCAAGTAATGGCGAAGAAAAATCTCTAATTACTCAGTTACAGTTAGATGAGAAGTTTCCGCAATCATTTGCTGATAAAAAGTAAAGTTCAATAGCTTTTAAAAGCCTAGGCTTTACATAATTGAAAAGCGTTTATAAGCAAACGCTTTTATTTCTGCCTGTATTTTTTGCTTGATAAAGTGCAGTATCAGCTTGCTCAAACAACGCAGTCCAATTCAGTTCATCTTGACGTTCCGCTATGCCAATTGAAACCGAAATGGATGGCAAATAGGCTTTAGAGTCGCGCTGCATCAACTTCAAGCCAGATATTGCCAGTCTTATTTTTTCGGCTATTTCATGGGCCTGTGACATTGTTTTATTAACCATCACAACAACAAATTCTTCACCACCAAACCTAACAGCTATATCTTTATCTGAGATACTCGACTTTATAACTTTCGCAATACGCTGTATCACTTTATCACCAATAAAATGACCAAATTGATCATTAATATTTTTGAAATGATCAATATCTATCGCTAATGAAGAATGCACTTGCTCTATATCTAATTCTTGCAATTTCACATCACATCCACGACGGTTAAACAAACCGGTTAATGAGTCCACAATCGCTTCATGTCTAGCCGCTTTTAATTTTGATTTTAAGAAGCTAACTTCACCACAAGCGTGAGTCAATTCTAACGATAAATCACTATGCTGCTGTTGAGAGGTAGTAATGCTGCTCATTAAAAAAGTAACTATATTTTGCATCGATTTATGGTATTCGTGCTTAGAAAGTGCTTTTTCTGCTTTTTTAAGGTTTGATGCAATCATTTTGTCGCTATCAACTTGAGAATTAATCTTCTCCAAAGTTGATGTTAATGACTTTTCAATAGGATCAAGTATTTGCTTGTCGATAATATGAGAATTGGAAATGTATTTTTCGAATAAGCCTTCTATAAAGGTTAAATCAATTTCTTGGTAACTTTGTATATGCCGTTCTAACTCAGCCGTTAGCTTCTCGTTACGTTCACTGGCATATAAATAAATAACAGAATAGTTTACTGGACTTGGCGGTATTTGATAATGAGTTAAAAGCTCATTAGTTGACTCACTGATTTTCAAAGCTTCTTCGAAATTATCTTTAATAAGCACAAAACCCCCTTAAGAATGTTTCTACTTTTAGTATTTACTACAAATGTTTAGATTATATCAAAAGAAAATGTAAACATTTTGTTACCAACATCTTTAGAGTATATAAACAATCACGTTTCAACAAGTATAATAGCGATAATTTTCACTTAATATTATGTTTTAGTTCAATAATCGCGACTATTTGTGAGTGTTAAGCTCACTTTAATTTCATTTATCAGTAATTATATTTATAGTTTTCATTCCCTCATATAATTCAGTGAATTTTTTGACTAATTTCAAGTGATAAAGCAAACTGCTGACAGCTTTAAACACTAATTTTAGAGAACAAAAATAATGAAAAAATTTGCTTCACTATGCTTTGCATTAGCTTCAACGGCAACAATGGCCGATGAAGGAATGTGGCAGCCACATCAACTACCAAGTATTGCTACTAAACTTGTCGATGCAGGCTTAAAACTTGACCCAAATAGCTTAACCAACTTAACAGACTTTCCAATGGGCGCAATTGTTAGCTTAGGCGGTTGTACTGCTTCTTTTGTTTCAGATAAAGGCTTAGTAGCAACCAATCACCATTGTGTCTATGGCTCAGTACAATATAACTCTACTGAAGAAAACAACTTGCTTAAAAATGGTTTCTTAGCAAAATCATTTAAAGAAGAGTTACCAGCCACACCTGGTAGCCGTATCTATGTCACTGAAGAAATAACTCCTGTGACGAAAATGATTAATGCTGCACTTACGGAAACTATGACAGGTGCAGAGCGCTTTAAAAGCATAGATAAAAGCTCTAAATCTTTAGTAGCCGAATGTGAAAGTGACAGTAAATACCGTTGTAGTGTGGTTAACTTTCATGGTGGGCTAGAATATTACCTATTTAAACAGCTTACTATTCGAGATGTTCGTTTAGTGCACGCTCCTGCGAGCAGTGTTGGTAAATATGGTGGTGATATTGATAACTGGATGTGGCCACGTCACACCGGTGATTATGGTTTCTATCGCGCTTATGTTGGTAAGGATGGTCAACCAGCAGATTATAGTACTGATAATGTTCCTTATGAACCGAAGCATCACTTAAAAGTTAACAAAAGTAGTGTTGACGAAGATGATTACATCATGGTGCTAGGATATCCAGGCCGCACGAACCGTTACCGCACGGCACTTGAAGTTGAAAATCAATTCACTTGGACTTATCCAAAAGCAAAAGCATACCGCGAAGAAATTATTAACTTAATTCATGACAACTCAGCGCCAGGTAGCGATGCTCGTATTAAATATGAGAGCACATTAGCCAGTTTAGCCAACTATGCTAAAAATTATGGCAGCATGGTTGAAAGCTATAACAAAGGTACAACGCTTTCTCGTAAGCAAGAGCTAGAATCAAACCTTAACACGTGGATTAATGCAGATACCGCTCTTAAAAATAAATACGGTAAAGCATTGAATGGCCTAAATAGTCTGATTAAGCAAGACCAGCAAACTCAAGCAAGAGATTTGATTTTAGGTTATTTAAATTACGGAAAAATGTATAGCACCGCCAACCGTTTGTACCGATTGTCACAAGAAAACACCAAGCCTAACATTGATCGTAAACGTGGTTACCAAGAACGTGATATCGCTCGTTTCGAGCAAGGTATGAAAGCAGTCAATCGCCGTTACGATGCAGAAATTGATCAAAAAATAGTTCTGGCAATGTTTAAACATTATGTGCAGCTACCAAAAGCACAACGTCTGCAATCATTAGATATGTTTTTTGGTGTTGATAAAAACTTTAACGAGCAACAATTTCAAGCCAAGCTTGAAAAAATGTATCAAAAAACAGAGTTGTACAAAGAGGAAATTCGTCTTAATTGGATGAAGAAATCATCTGAAGATTTCAAAAACAGCAACGACCCGTTCATTCAACTAGCAGTAGCAACATCTGCAGAGCGCAAGCAACTTGAAGAAGCGAGTGAAGATCTTTCGGGGAATATTCAATCTTATCGTCCTAAATACATGGCAGCATTAATTGCTTATTTTAACTCAAAAAACCTTCCAGTATATGCTGATGCTAACAGCACATTGCGAGTTACTTACGGCAATGTTAAAGGCTACTCTCCACAAGACGGCTTAGTTGCTACGCCTTTCACTACACTCGAAGGTATTGTAAGAAAAGATACCGGTATTGCCCCATTCGACGCACCTAAAAAAGAACTTTCTCTAATTAAAGAGAAACAATACGGTGAGTACGCTAAGAAAGAACTTGGTAGCGTTCCTGTCAACTTTTTAGGTACTCTTGACATTACAGGTGGTAACTCAGGCTCACCAACATTAAATGACAAAGCCGAATTTGTTGGGCTAGTTTTTGATGGTGTATACGAGAGTATCATTGGCGACTGGGATTACGATACTAAATTGAATCGTTCTATTCACGTCGATATTAAATATATGCTTTGGGTAATGGAGCATGTCGATGGTGCAACCAATCTTATTGAAGAAATGGACATTGTTGAATAAACAATAAATAGTATTCATAAAACTAAAATCCAGCTTCGGCTGGATTTTTTATATCTGAACTATATGCGAATCTATGCATGATATTCATATTGCAGCAAGATAATTTAGCAATGTAACTAAATTACCTCTCCCTCTAAAAGCTAAATGCAGCACCAGTAACTCTACAAAAAAAGATAGCCTATATAGTACTGCTGAAAGTCGCTAGATATCATCAGCTCTTTATCTAAATAACATAACCAAGTAACAAATATCCAAATGGTTCAATAGATATAAAACAGTATCAAAACTGCTTGTTATTTTGATGTGCAAAGATAAAGTAATGATACGAGATCAGGTGGATCTATAAGTAAATAGAGTAATTATGAATAATTTAGACTTTCCATGGTTCATACGAACCATTTACCTTAACAAAGGCTGGCGATGACGCACAGAGGCCACTAATAAAACAATATCATATCTCCCCTAATACATGTTTTACAGGCATGCAAGAGCATGAATATTCAGAATCCGTACCTCAAGCGCCCTACACACTGTCAACTAGCGGCGCGATGCCATTGCTTCTATTAACTTATTTATAGCTAAACACCAAAAACCCCGTCACATCAGTAACGGACGTTTGACGCGCAAGGATGCACTAATGTCATGAATGTATGGAACTACATGGATGTAGTGAATTAGAACAACGCAAAAGCAGTTGTCGAGAATTCTTAGAACGAACTCAATAGAAGCCTAGAAATGACTGACGTAAAGGATTTACTAATTCCGCGATGGCATTTTCTACATGGATGTAGGTTAGGAGCAATTACCGAGGATGCACAAACGCGGTCTCATATAAGAGAGAGAAACTCCCGCACGCTATTTACCCGCGGCATTAACACACTCAACCACGCTTTTTCGGCGTATAACTAATAGAGAGATATTTTTTAAACGCCAGATAGCAAAAAGCCCGTCACATCAGTAACGGGCTTTTCTTAATAGAAGCCTAGCAATGTCCTACTCTCACATGGGAACTCCCACACTACCATCGGCGCTAACACATTTCACTACTGAGTTCGGAATGGGATCAGGTGGGACTATGTCGCTATTGTCGCTAGACAAAAAAGTTACAA